>Ga0268261_10003439_pt1:5000-11646 | contig 11646 bp, 4 predicted proteins | sample TergutNc150P1_FD_190353 | JGI IMG/M metagenome (GOLD analysis project Ga0268261, IMG submission 190353) | Nasutitermes corniger P1 segment gut microbial community from laboratory colony in Florida, USA - Nc150 P1 (SPAdes) (version 2) | ecosystem: Host-associated > Arthropoda: Insects... | reverse complement strand
TTACAACCCACTATGGGTTTTAGCCTTCTCAGTGATTTTCTTCCATTCCATCCTTTCCTTGCTCAGTTTCCTCCATCCTCTTATTCCCATCGCCTGGAAGTCTTCTTCAACTTCTTCAATCCATCTTTTCCTGGGTCTACCTCTAATTCTCCTCCCTGTTGGCTTCCATTCTAATATTCTTCTGGGTATTCTCCCTTCTTCCATCCGCATTACGTGTCCTACCCAGTTCATTCTTCTGCTTTTAATGCATCTCACTATGTCTGCACTTCTTATAAGTTCATCCAGTTCCTGGTTTCTCCTTCTTCTCCAGGTTCCATTTTCCTCCTTTATTGCACCATATATTTTCCTTAAAATTTTCCGCTCAAATGTTCTTAATTGTTGCTCGTTTCTTCTTGTTAATGTCCACGCCTCACTTCCGTATGTTACTACCGGTCTTATTAAAGTTTTATATAATTTTAGTTTTGAGCGTATGAATATAACATACATCTACATAATCTGTATATAGAATTTAAACAGGCTTTTGATAGTGTTAATAGAAGCAGAATTCTGAATGATCTTATTCTAATGGGAATACCTAAGAAATTAGCCCAGCTTGTGGGTGTGACCTTGGCTGGATACAAGGCTACTATAAGGGTAGATAATATATAGACACCCACCTTTCCTATTAATAACGGTGTGAGGCAAGGCAATGCACTGTCTCCCTTAATATTTAATTTAGCCCTAGAAACAATAGTACGGACAATGAACACGGCCGGGCATATAGGATTCAAAAGCATACAAATTCTTGCATACGCCGATGATGTGGCAATAGTGAGCAGGAACAAAAACACACTAACAGATACCCTATGCAACATAGAGAGTGAAGCGAGAGAAAGGGGATTAGTAATAAACGAAAAGAAGACCAAATACATGGAAGTAACTAGAATAGCAGTGAATGGCAACCATCTGCAATGTGGAATACATATATTTGAACAGGTGAAAGAACTGTCCTACCTAGGAACACAAATAAATCAATTAAATTCCGCCAATTGTGAAATACAAGCTAGAATTATAAGTGGAAACCGATGTTACTATGCATGTAGAGCACTAATGTGTTAATGTTAAAGGATGTTAAATTACACGTAATGAATTTGGATGGGGAAAAGTGTTCGAGGGTGCAGGTTTGAAGGACAAAGAATGGTTTAAGTAGGTGGACGTTTATGTATTCTTCGAGGATAAAGTTGATTGAGGGTCGTACATAACGGGCGACTTATATTTTTGACGGGTTTTTATATATGGTTACTGCTAATGGTAATTTAATTTATAGTGTAATATAAAGTACAGTATATGTTTTATTGTCACATATAAAAAGGCATAAAGCCTTTAGGTTTGATGGTTTTCATCATAACCATTCCAATTTCTTCCATCAGGAAGCGTAGTGGACAAAGCCTCCGTTCCTTTGAGGAATTTTCCATTGCTGTTCGTTAAAAATCTCAGAATTATAAAATTTGAGATATGTCTGATCTGGAATGCCTCCATTATGAATATTGTGTTTAAGAAGAGTACCTTATGAGGGTATTTTTTGTGAATATTCACTTATTACTGCTAAGAGATGTTTCTGTCATGAGAAATTTTTCCTTACGTGTGAAGTACATTTTATATTTTGCAGTGTTTTCAGGACAGAACGTAGGCACACAATGGGAATTTAAAGCCAAACTATCTGTTTATTGACGTCATTTTTGTACCAAGCTAAATACGTATTCCTGGAAAATAATTAAAATTAACACATAATGAGAAAAGACATATTCCATGAAATAGTATCAATTTTCAAATTCTGTGCACTGCCTTGGCGTACCATTATTGCATTAAGACGAATTAAAAACAAATTAAATACGGAGAGGGTTTGCAGCAGTTCTGTTCGCAGGTATTGGTCTTTCAAACTGCGAGGCGCTTCACACGACAAACGGATTTTTTCTTTCCATTGTTTGTGAAATACTGTCCATTGGATAATGTGCTGTATATAGTAATACGTTGAGGGAAATAATTCTTTCTGTGTTTTGTTTATCGGTTTTATTGTAAGAGTGTGAACATTGTAATCTGTATACCTAAAATTTCGCCACTGAATGTAGCTGTATATATGTTTCGATCCATTTATGAAACTGTTTACATAAGTTGTAGAAATGTTTATTGTATTGAGACGAGGGAATTAAGAGCGGGCTGTTGAAATTTCCCCTTTAAGGTTAGGATCATTATGGGGAAAATGAGTTGGACTGGACTTGCCGAATGGGAGGAAGTAATGAAAATCTCGTTCAACACTTTAGTAATAAACTGGAAGGAATGAGTTATCTTGGGATACCTTTTAAATCATTCTCCTTCTGCTACGCTTCGTATTCCGTTTTCAGTACAGAAATATATTCTTCTGAACTTCTGAAAAACTTATCTGCTACAAGCACTTAAATTGTTACTTAAAGCACCATGTGGTATCAAAGCTGTACGCGTTTGAATGCCAGCGGTAACTCTCCGCCGACTGTCACGAGGATAGTTTTTGTGTCATACGCAATAGGCACAGGCGTGTTTCTGTGGGGCGCCACCTCGAAGCGGGACAGTATGTAGCACAATCCGGTCTTCACCTGCATTAGAGCGAACCGCATTCCTGTGGAAATATACAACAAACCGGATATGATTTTCTCAGTCACGTAAAAGCATATTCTGTTTTTAAACTTTTTCCTTGTAATGGAGACACTGGTTATGGAAAAGATTTGTTATACATTTAAGTGAAGCTCATCTTCACAGACTGTGTTTGCTACAGCGATAGATTTGTAAGGGATAAATATGGACAATTATTGAAGTACTGAGGATTGGTGGATTCTTCATGATGAAATCATATTGTAAGAGAGCGGTTAGTTCATCTGCTTCATTTCAGAAGATTTAAGGCACATGTACAAGTTCAAGGCATTTGCGAGGTGAAAGGTACAATTCATTACGAAGAATCTCTGGAGGTAAAATCATGATTTAACATCTGGGAAAAGAAAATAGATTGCTCGGTACTTTCCAATTCAACAGGATTGTTTCCAGCCACGTTTGTAGATAGTAGTGCTTGGGGTATCTCGAAAAGTTCGAGGTTAACAGATGAGAACTTCAACAGTCCAAACTCCATTGACATGCTGTTAGGAGATAATGTGTTATTTGAAGTTCGTCACTATGATAAGAAAACGCGACCTTGCAATTATCCAATTTTACGGGGAGGAATCATTTAGCAGCGCCTGAAGGAAATCCAAGGAAAACTTTCTTCATTCCCAATAATTGCAAATTAGATCAACAACTGCAGAGATTTTGGGAAAATGAAAAATTTCCTAATAAACATGGACAACTGAATGATCTTTTTGTGACGGATCCTTCGAGAAGCTTTCCGCACGAAAGGAGACGGAACGGTACATTTTGAAACTTTATCGACGCCATGGTCAAATCCGTTTAAGAGAGTCATATAAAGAAGCAAGACGATAATTTCAAAAGCTAGAGCGACGTATCCAGGAACATCCAGATTTGCATCATGCATGTTCTGAATTTATGCAAGAATATGAAGATCTTGGTCATATGAACCAGAATAATGAAGACGCACGCTGCACAGAGGAACGTTATTACCTGAAACGTCACATGGTTTATAAGAGTTCCAACAGTACGCACACAGTCGTGTTGTGGATGGCTCATGTCCTTCGAATAAGGGACTCTGAATGATATGCTAATAGTAGGACCTACAGTACAACTATATTTGAATTTCACCGTGTTAACGATTCAGAACATAACAATGTACATTCACCGCAGATATAGTTAAGATGTGCCGCCAAGTGAATATTCATCACGATGTTAGAATTTTCAGCGAATTTTGTGATGAAAGTACGATGAGGAACCACTGAAGACATACGAGCTGGCAACAGTAAAGTATGGCACCGCGTTGGCAACTTACCTAGGAACAAGTTGTTTGCAACAGCTTGCAGAATATGAATCGAAGGACTTTTCACTATAACCCTAAGCATTAGTTAACATTCTTATGTGGATGATACTCTGTGTGGAGCCAACACCAAAGAAGATGCAATAAATCTACAGCAATTGCTTATCGCACTCTTACGACGAAGAGGATTTCCGCTGCGCACGTTTTGTGCAGGTCACCCTAACATATTAGAAGCAATTCCTCCAGATGACTGAGATAGGGAAGTAGCCATTGAGGTGGACCGTAATCAGGCTACCAAACACTAGTTCTGCTATGCAATCCGTCATCTGATCAGTTCCTAATTTTCGAAAGAACGTGTATTTAAAAATTACGAGAGCCTAAAAACTCTCCTGTTATTTAAAGTACTATTTATTCTATTGTTGTCGCTATATTTGATCCACAGGGCTTAATAATCCAATTGTTGTTGTATACAAGATATTTCTGAAGCAGTTGTGGCTTCACAAGCTTGGCTGGACTGGTCAGCTACCATCAGAAACCGTGGATGAGTGTATATTTGCATCTATGACATATGAACGAGGTAACTAAATTAGTGGGAGTAAATAAAACCGTGAAAGAAGTAGATAATACACAAAAAGTAAAAATAAAAACCAAATTAAATATTATTTTCAGTAACAATAAGTACTGACATGTTAACCCTTGACCTGTCCGTATACATATGACTGTATTATAATTTAGGTTTTGTAAATTTTAACGTCTTCAATTGAAACTTTATGTACTTGTATTTATCATATTTGTGGTATTGACAAATATATGTTTTTCGAAATTGAGGATTAACGTGGCGGAAATGTGTTTCTTTTTAATAGTATATTTGTAAAGTGGTTTTTTAAATAAATCTAAAAACATGAAAAGTTGATATTTTAATATCAATTTCATATAAATCTAACGGATCCACGGTCGTGGGCAATCAGTGGCGTCTTACAGTTCGGTTTCAGCAATAAGAGTACAGTGCGTTGTTACTTTACATTTTTACTATAGTGATTCGGAATACCGATATCATATTAAAAGAGCGTTCAGGTTTTGATTGTATTGGTATTCCTATGAAGATATTAATTGGTTTTAATACTTGAACAAAATTGAGAATATAAAACCGGGTTGCTTCCTTTTATCTGTTCAGGTGTTCAGTGCCGCTATTTCAGACCCACGTCCGCATTTTGCGTGATTGTGCGGACAGCTGAAACTATACAGGTTTTGTATGGGGTACTTTTGTGTTCATATGATAAAGAACTGAATGTTGAATGCAATACATTTTCATAATTCCTGTATACAAATACAAAAAACCTAACTAAACCTGTTCTTGGTTACTAAACATCTGCTATGGGAAATGCACGAATCCACGAAAGAATTAAAAATCTGTATTTGATACCACAGATGACTTGAACGGAAGAGACAGTACAGTATAGCCACTTTATTATCTTTATTTGCCTCATAAATACAGTAACTAAAACAGTTTCTGAGGCTTTAATCCACAACATTTTTGTTAAAATATAAAAGACGTTTTTTCTTTGACATCGGTACACTTTGTACCTTTTCGCTTACACGCTCTCGTAGCAAATTATGCTTAAGGAGGTCATATTAAAATCACATAATTCAGCGGTGGACCGAAGAGACATATCAAATGTGGGCGTGTTTATTCCAAATAAATAGTCTGCATTCGTGGAAGTTGAAACATTTGTGACACTTCCTGAGTGATTATATTATATTATAGAGACAACACATATCAGTGCAGTTTAATTTCACATACTTTAACTTATTACGATGGATCACATATAACGCGGATTCTGTTTCGTTAAAGGGGCCAGTTTGTAAGATTTGATTCATAGTTCATAAGTTACTTCATTCGATTTTTTGAGCGTGTGATTGTGACATTTATTTCGCACCTACCGAACTGCACGGCCTCGTACAACGAAGGTTCATAAATTTGATACTCATAACCTTAAAATCTACAGTCTCATAATTCAGTAGGAAATAGTGATATTACCTATGCACATTCGCGGACCTTCCCCAAATGGAATATATGAGTACTTGGGGTAACTCTGTTTGTTTTCCTCTGTGAAACGTTCTGGATCGAACTTCTCCGGTTCTGGGAAGTATGTTGGGTCAAAGTGGAGACCTAATACCGGGATAAAAACTCCGGTACCAGCTGGAAGTGTTATTGTTCCATTTCCGGAAAGAGATGGCAGTTCGTAGTCGCTGAAACACGTCCGATCCAGAAATGGAAGTATCGGGTATTTTCTCAAAGTCTCTGTGAACAAAGGAAGAGAAAGGATCACGTTAAATGGACAAGCTGCTACTATGTTCTGTCATTTGTATTACCCACTATACCCTGTGATTGTGTCACACTGACTTGGAACTTTTGCACCTATAAAAAATGTATTCGTGAGTATGAATTTTAGCTTTTGTAGTGAGTTAAGGTGCACGACATTGTGCAAACATAATTTATGAAGAGTTTGTTAATGTGGTTAGTTGGTTACAGTGGCAAAGGTTTGGAAATATTGTGGCCATATCATTTCGTAAGGTGATTCGCTTTTATTGGATAAACAATATTCCCTTACTAAAAGTAGACACCTATTTATGAATTTGGACGCTGACGGTGCGATGAGAACCCAGAAGGGAAGAAAAAGGAGCAAAGAGTTTAAAAAGCGATAAACTCTGGACATG
>Ga0268261_10003438_pt1 | contig 11647 bp, 11 predicted proteins | sample TergutNc150P1_FD_190353 | JGI IMG/M metagenome (GOLD analysis project Ga0268261, IMG submission 190353) | Nasutitermes corniger P1 segment gut microbial community from laboratory colony in Florida, USA - Nc150 P1 (SPAdes) (version 2) | ecosystem: Host-associated > Arthropoda: Insects >... | reverse complement strand
TCGTGGGTTCGAATCCCACCGGGGGCATGGATATTTGTCTGTTGTGAGTGTCGTGTGTTGTCAGGTAGAGGTCTCTGCGACGAGCTGATCACTCGTCCAGGGGAGTCCTACCGACTGTGGTGCGTCATTGTGTGTGATCTAGAAACATCAAGAATAGGCGCTCCATTTATATATGACATTAGTAGCCTAAGGGTTAATGATTTAACCCTTATCCTGCTAACGTGGAGAAAATGGTGAGCCAATAATGCCAGCAAATAGCAGATGGGATTTAATTCGGGGTTTAAAGGGTTAATGCTATAATTTTCTCTGTCAAATGCAAGTTACTTTTGAAAACAGTGCAATTAAACACTAACTTCCATAAAATACAGGGTTTTCATTTTATGCCACTGTGTAAGCCCAGTGTAAGTGTTGCCCCTGTAAACCCAGTGTAGTGGCCAAAAAATTGGTAGTCGTGATGTTTCTCGTCACTACTCAATATTATATTGACTGTTGTCGCCTTATATCACACACCATATTTAAAATGATGTCTCTTTACTTGCAGACAAGCTGCACATCTTATTAATGTATTTGAAAATACTCAACAAAGCACTTGTTAAAAAGAGTTTGAAATGACCCATCAAATATTTTCTTTCAGTTCTGCCACATGGAGAGTGTTGACATGTACTTTCTGTTTTGACGTTTATCCTGTCAGTATATGTCTCCTACTCTTATTTAGGTCCACTGCTGATTCTGGATAATTTAATAATTTTTCTAATTATCAGTGACATGCTAGGTGGCTTACATAAATATCTGGAAATTTTCATGGAAAGTTGGAATGGAATTTACTGTAGGATGAATTTTATCTTATAATTTACATAACACACGTTGTTTGTTTAATATTCATGGATCCGTGCATCGTAGTATGATTCAGTAGAAATAACCAACAAGATGCAACCTTGTAACAGAATTTACTATTCCATCATTTCTTAAAGGCTCAACATGTTTCGAGCAGTACACCGCTCATCATCAGGAGCTCTAACTGTATTTGCAGCCTCTGATTTACATACGCATGTGGTGACCGGCCGTAGTCCTATGGCCGATCACCACATGCGTATGTAAACCAGAGGCTGCAAATACAGTTAGAGCTCCTGATGATGAGCGGTGTACTGCTTGAAACATGTTGAGCCTTTAAGAAACGGTGGAATAGTAAATTCTGTTACAAGGTTGCATCTTGTTGGTTATTTCTACTGAATCACACGTTGTTTGTTATTACACACCATATTCTCAACCTCATTCAAATATGATGTAAAACAAACTGATGGTGATATCTTGTGTGTGACTCAGAGGAAGAGAGCACAACAGTCATGTTTGCAATGAACTGTCTTTGTCAGCTCACTGTTACAAACATGTTCACTGTGTCGTAATCTGAAAACCTTGTAACATGAAAGCTGGCAGCTGATTACATGGTATATTGTGTGCAGAGAATTAGCATAGCACAGAAAATTTATGGCTTGTGACCAGTCATAGAACAGTGTCACTATCACTGCACTCACTGAATGGAGGAAAAGACCAGTGGCCCTGGGATGTGACAGCATGTAGTCTGGTGGATGGTTATCTTTACAGAGGCAGTATGTTCCTCCAGGATGTTGGTGATCGTCCTACAGACTATACCATCATATCGCAGATTACTGTGTCACATGAATGTCAAATACTGTACAGTAATTTTTCATATTTGTATAACACTCAGCATGTAATTAGACCCACCCACATAACATTTTAATATTATCTTACTCAGTGACTTACACTGTACAAACAATCCATTATAGTCTTGTCTTTTCCTCCCTCTTGTCTGGTTGCTAGGTAATCATAACCAGCGTTTCTGTAGCACATAAGCAGTGTACCTGGGATTACTCTGTGTCTGGGTATAATCCACCATTTTGGTTGAAGCAAAAATGCATCGTGGTCTTCCTGTTTCATTATTGTACCTTCTGCCACATTTACATTTTGGTGGAACAGGCAGTTTGCTAGCTCACCACGTGTATCAGGAAGGTCACTGGATAGATGGGATCAAAGTCAGGATTTTGCAAACTGAAACTCCACAAAAATTATAAGAAATAAAGGAATCGGTGAAAAACGGCACGTGTGACAAATTCATTTGGCCAACCTGTAACCTTCATATCTTCCATTTTGAGAATTTATAATATAATGTATTAGGTACTGTGTTGTATTATAAAATGAGAAACACTTAAAATGTATTCAGAAAAAAAAATACCACTTAGGAAACATGCATATAAATTGAATGATAATATTGGAACGTATCTTAGAGAAATGGGGTGTGACATTGTGAATTGCATTCAACTACCTCAGGATAGGGTCACAAAATGGCAGGTTTTTGTGAACCTTCAGGTTACAAATAAGGAAGTGCATTTTTAACGTGAATGCTACTTTATGGAACTCATTAAATAATCTCTGTAGGAACAGATATAAAAAAATTTCTAGACCAGCAGATATGCTATTAAATATTATGCTTCCATCTTCTCTTACCTACAAGACTTGTCCCCACAGGGACTCTGTATCCCCTTCTTTTCCCTACTGCTTGTCTAAATCATCATCATCAATCATCTGAGGTTTCCCTCCTAGAAAATGATGATGCATCACTAAATCAGATTTTGACATTTTGAAGCAGTGTTCTCATATTAAATGGTCAGTATGTCCAAAAATAACAAAGAATTTCTTCCTTTACTTTTGGACTGTTGAAGATAAGGACACTATGCTGCTTCAGAATGTTAGAATCTGATTGCCCAATGATGCAGCATCAGATCACAGAAGAAGGGAATCCTTGATTGCACAATTGTGAACACCTAAGAAATCGCATCGTTTGTCTTCTTCCTTTCTTTACCCTTCTAAGGTATGCCTCTCATTAACAACAAACTTAATGTAATACAGGCTTGAAAGCAGTAAAGCACATGATTTTATAACTGAGCCATGTTGTTTTTCACCAACAGTAGTAAATACAAGTGCATGTGTTAAGTGGTCACACATGTCAAATTCATTGTGATTTTCAAAAGTGTAATGAATAATACCTATAGCAAGGTATTTTCTTTAAAGTTTCAAGTTGTAATTTATATTATTTAAAATTGTATATGATGATAATGACAATAAAGACAAATATTAATGTTGAAACAATATGCTGTGACATTGGATGGAAAGGAGTGTAAAACAATACCAAATTAATAAGAATGTTTGTACTTCAGGGTATTTATTTGAGGAGATTAATAGAAATATTCATGTTACTGTATACAATAAAAGACAGTTTTAATATCTGAATGGCTGCATTTACTGCATTATTTTACCTTGAATATTTAATACCTGAAAATCACACCCCCTGTGGACTACAAAGAAGAGAATGTTCCCATTTCCAGTTCATCTTATCTCTGCCATTGCTGTCACATCAGTGTTTATACAGCCAGCTTTAGTAATACTGTCTGTTCATGAAGAAAAATCCAACAAAATGCAACAGTGTATCAAAACTTTGTTATTCCCTATTTATACGAAGCTCAACATGTTTCGGGCGACACACCGTCCATCGTCAGGAGCCTAAAACTGCACTGGCAGCCTCTGGATTTTCATACATAGAAGGTTGTTGGACATGTGGTTGGTGGACTGTGCCTGACAACGTCCACCAACCACACGTCCAACAACCTTCTACGTATGAAAAACCAGAGGCTGCCAGTGCAGTTTTAGGCTTCTGACAACGGGCGGTGTGTCTTCCGAAACATGCTGAGCTTCATATAAATAGGGAATACAGAAATTTTGATACACTGTTGCATCTTGTTGGATTTTTCTTCATGAATTGTGCTATGATGCACGGATCCACAAACATCAAATACTCTCTGTTCGTTTATTCAGGACATTTACAGTGGTGTCTAGTTAAGAACATGACAGTGTTGTGAGATGGAAAGTAATATTTACATTTAGTGTCATTGTGCTTAACTATAAATTTGATATACTGAAATAATGAAGAAGAAATATCTGGCCAAGCAGTTAATTCCCAGGCAGATTATAATTCGTGAGTTTGTGCTCAAGCATGTGTGTGCACGTGCATGTGTTACTGTTTCTGTAATAAAGGATGACAGAAGTAATTTTAGTTTGTGACAGAGTTCAGGTGGAATGTAATTGCAGAAGCAAACACAGTGATATTGACTTGAAAAACAAAGGATAATTTTAATCAACATCACACTGCCATTCCCGCAGAGGGGCCTATGTAACACTTCATACAGTGTTTTCTCCTTGAAGCCTGGTGAATACAAGGCCATGATTATGGGAGAAAAGGGTGATTCCACCACTACTTTTTTGCTACGTTTACAAAACTGGCCCTTGAAACTGCAACAGTATGAAATCAAGATATGACACAACAGTATCATGATATCCTCAGAGTTTGAAACCAGAGGTAAGATTGAAGGCCTCCATAATCAGCAGTGTGGTGAAGGATGTGACAATACACAAGCTGTTGACAGCGAAAAGAAATGCACAGGAAATATTCTTGAGCTCATTATTACAAAATTAAGGTAATTCCTGATCGGAGTTTTACAGGTTTGTAAATAGACGTAAAGGAAATAGGGAAAATATTCTGGTGATCAAAGACTGTAATGGAGGGCTCATCACAGATCCTGTATATAAGGCAAATAATTAAAAAAAAACTACTATGCTTCTGTCTTCAGGTGCGAACAGGACACCCCGGATATAAATTCAATTCACTCGGATAAGCCCTTCGCCATTAAAATTAGCATTATTAGGAAGTGGTTAACAATGATTGGGAGAAACAAATCAATAGGACCTGATGGCATTCCTGGCCTTATATTGAAAACTGGTGCAGAAGCCGTGATTCTGTACCTGGTGCAATTGCTAGACATAACGATTAACAACGATACTATACCAAGGGACTGGAAAAAAGCCATAGTTGTTCCTATTCACAAAGGAGGCGATTGTTTGGTAGTAAAAAATTAGAGGCCGGTCAGTTTAACCTCAGTGGTGTGCAAACAAATGGAACACGTCATAGCAGGTTATATACGACAAGTGTGGGAAGATAGGGATTGGTTATACAAGGGACAACATGGCTTCAGACTGGGATACTTGGGCGAGAGTCAAATAATTACAGTCTGTCAGGATATATCAGACTACTTAGATGAAGCAACCAGGCTGGAAGCGATAATAATAGATTTTTCGAAAGCTTTTGATCTAGTCCCTCTTGACCGGCTGCTTAAAAAAATTGCAGCCTCAGGCGTGGATTCAAAGGTGGTCGTATGGATTAGGGAATTTCTGATAGATCGTTCTCAGAGAGTTAGAGTAGGGAGGCATTATTCAGAGGAAGTTAGAGTGACGTAGGTGTACCTCAACGGAGCGTTGTGGGCCCACTTTTGTTCCTAGCTTACGTAAACAATATTTGGAGGAACACCACATAAAAAATTAGACTTTTTGCAGATGATTGCATAATTTGTATGAAAATATTAAATATCAAGGAAGTAGAAAAATTACAGACAGATCTAGATAAACTGATGGATTGGGCAGAAGGAAATGAAATGAAAATAAATCTGAATAAAATTAAGGCACTAAGCTTCACGAGAGCCTGGGTGAAGGATCCGCTAAATTATTCCCTTGGGGGCCAAATGATTTCTGAAGCTATCTGTTGCAAATATTTGGGAATCGTCATACGAAATGATTTAAGCTGGGCTGATCAGGTAAGTTACATGGTTCGAAAAGCCTGGAGGGCACTACATTTTGTAATACGTATTGTAAAAAAGGGAAATAAAAATACGAAAAGTTTAGCCTATACGTCATTAGTGTGTCCCATTCTCAAATATGGGACGGCGTGCTGGGATCCATACTGGGAATGTCAGATAAGTGCTTGAGGCCGTGTACAAAATAAAGCTGCTAACAACCAACAAGCATGGCGCAAGCACACACATACAGGTAAGCCACACATCCTCTTGTATAATAGTCAATATGGCATATTACCACGTTTCAAAAACTATAATATGGATGTTGTATAGTGCAGAAAACATACCGCCACATAACTGGAATTTGAAGAAGCAGGAAAAATTGAAAAGTAGTAATTGTACAAGGTACGGGAACCAACCCCTGATGATGGTCGGCGAACTGATCGAAACATGTAGGGTTTTTTAAATTAGTTTTAGTACGCATCACAAACATTTTTAACGTGTACAGTTTTAAATGAAAATTGTGAAAGTGTTTTGTGTGCATGAGTTGGTAATGGAAAGTAAATGTAACAACATGCACGGAGAAAGGATAAAGGTAGTGAAGTGTATTGGGTGAATTGTAGCGAAGTGTTGCAGTGTAGTGATGGTCTTAGTAATAAGGTGTCCAACATTATTAGAAGACATATAGACAATACGAAGTTGCTGCTTATATGTATTTTACTATTATTACATTCTTTAGGTTCTATTTTTATCATGTATATATATGGTTGTATTCCTGTATAATACCGCAATTTATGTTTTTTTATTGTTATGCCAATGTATTCTTGTATGTTTATGTATCTTTATCGTGCCAGCTGGCACTCTTCGGCTACCCCGACTGAGGTTTTCCCGTGCTTTTTCGTCAGTTGTAAGGCAAATGCCAGGGTATAATCCGCAAAGACGGGGCACGGCACGCACTCTTCCAAAATTTTTGTGTTGTTCTATATATTGTTTGTTTTCTGTCGTTCTGTACATTTTGTGTAAATGTGTACTGTACTACTGCCACCGGGTGTCAATCGAACTGCAATTAACAAATATATCATCACAATACCCAGAAGGTGAAAAGAACAAACTCCCTCAGCAACCGCGGTAACTACCATTCCACATAGTGTCAGATCCCAGAGTACTTTAATCTTCATTATTGCGTTTGATTACCACTCCTAGGTTTGCATTTGTTCCTGTGGCTCTGTTCTGGATTTTAGTCTTTTGGGATATAACGCAATATAGACATTTTGAGGGATTCCCTGTCTTTATCTTCAGGATGGTCCAAGAGAACTGCGTGGCCTGCTGACAATATGAGGTTTGCAAGCTCCTCAGAAATGTTAATGCCATACCAATACACATGGAATCACATCCCACATGCACGATACATTTTCGTCAAACATCCTCTTGCATAGATATAGCATTCACTCCCCGCTCGTATGACCACAGGTTATCTCCTGCAACATCGTCATTGGTAATAATCTGTGGTCACGGAATATAGGTAACGAACGTCATCAGTGCTGTAGGCACGCGTCGTGGAGGGGGATTGCATGAGTTTTCAAGCGTAGAGATCTGTTCGTGACGGTTGAGGCCTAGAGTAACGTTGGTATAAAGAGCGAAGTGTCGAAAACGTTAACATCTGCATTAGACTGTTTTTACCCGTGAATGCTGCGATATTGCTTTGTCGATAATGGATGTGGGTGTTGAAGTTTAGTATATTTCCTTAACCATGTGATGATGATAAACAAGTATGCTGGACAAACTGTTACATTACGTTCTTCTGCCCTTTGGAATTAAAATCGGGATCAAAAGGTATTTATGTTATTCTGAAGAGTTTGTACGCTAATTACGTTGCCTATACATTGTTTCAAGTACATTTTAATAAGTAGAGGAATTACTGGCAATGATGCGCGTGGTAGAGAAGTAGGCTTCACACATTGACGTGCCACTTGTAACTTCCCGTATGTTGAAGTGGATATAAAATATTGTTCAGCCGTTTGTAAGTAGAATCAGCACGTTGGTGATTTTTTACATAGCCTATTTCAGACGAGGAGTCTAGTGCATTTTTGTTTGTGTTGCCGTTAGAATTCGATTTAATACTCGGCCACAGCGTTTACCCAGTATAAGCATCGGCCTTTGTCTTTTATATGCTTTAAAGGAAGTGAAACATAATTGAATATATTAATGTAGTACAGGTTATGTATTTGAATACAGTATACAATTGCATAATCATCATAAGCAATCATGTATGAAAATATTTCATTCAAAGATGGCGTTTCACTTTGGAATCGCAATACAGTATTCGTCAGGTTTGAGCAAGGTTTTCAACGGTACGTATTTAATTTATAAGAGACTTAATATTTAGTCATGTCACACTTTGTAAAGTGTAAGGAAAATATGTGCTTAAGGTAGCATGTTGCCAACATAAGTAATTATATTTCTATCCTACTTAATTCCGGTTGTACAGAGCATGAAATAAAACTGAAGCCTCATCATCGGATGTTTCGCTGTAAATATTCATAAAGGAGAAATTTTACTCTTACAGATATTGACTGCTACAGTTCTCCACCGCCCTCGGTTTTCTGTCGGTATCCACTTTGGTCAACTACCGTACTTGGTTTCCGTGTGTTTGCTGTTTTTTTATTTGTATACATGCAATGAAAAATGGGTAGCTTCAGCACCAAGAGATCATTTGCTAGGGAGCGGGTTATAAATGTAAATTTGGTCCATTACATGCCAAGCAGACACTGAGGGGACGTAGAATGCATCTCTAAGGGGGGGTGGGTGGTCAGCGCCATGTCCCAGCCGCTTTAGGCCTGGGAAGTAGACACAGTACCCATTATACAGGAGGGTGGGTGGGCCTCACAGGTCTCGGTTATCATGTTGTCCAAAACCAGTTTTCTGGCTTCCACATTACTATTGGGGTACATTTTTCTGTGACTTATTACATATATTCAATTGTTTCTAGTGACCGAACAGACAGATTATACTTCGATGGATTTAACAGTACTCCAAACCCGTAGTTTCCCATAGGGGCTTAGTCTTGCCAACAGTGCCCTTTCTCAAAAAAAGCTGGTGATTGTTACTTTATCAGTATTCTGTAATTTTATTGTGTACATTCCTGTTTCATAGCAACAGTACTTAGCAGAAGGGAGAAAGACTCCGAATTGATATGGCGTTCGTGGTGCATCAGTATGAAAATGGGTGGAAATTCAAATATTTTTGGTGAACAAAAGGAACTGGAATCTGTCTTGAAAGAAACTGTGAACATAATGTATTGGGCATGTTTGAATTATTCCAGAACTGCTCTAAATCTTGACATTTATTAAACAGACAGTAAGGGTTATGTATGAAGCAAAAGGAACTGATTGTGCTGGTTCATTCATAATCTTTTTTAAGCAGAATTTTCAGTTATAGTTCACAGAATGTTAAGTTGCAACATATCAGGTTGTATATCATTGAGTAATATTACCTTTAAAATGTTTGGTGCTGATATAGGCCCGTATCCATTCCATCTCCCATCACACAAGCCACTGTCAAATTTGTGAGGTGACTGTTATCACATGTAATTTAAAAAATGGGTAAGTTCTAGAGATGGAAGAATGTGTAAAGTTTTCCTTTGGGGCTTACTTTTTTCTGCAGCTAAATGATCTGTGTTAGATTGCCATTGTTTTCTACACATGAAAACCCTTCATCCTTAAGGTCAGTGATTTTAAAGGTATGTTCTTTGATTTCTTTCTTTGTTCTTTGATTTCCCCCCCCCCCCCCCTTGAGAATGTCATAAGGACATTCATATTATTTAAAAATAAGTTATAGGTGAAGTGTATGTAATGAAGCTCCAGGCCAAGAAAGCATATGGGGGATATAGGCCTAAAGCATTTGAAAAACACAGCGGGGATGAACAGACTAAAGATAGCTGCACAAGTTCTTAATCTTGGTACTTAACTATGCACGTGGGTGGAGGTGTGTTAGTAGTCAGCTTTATTCCTTAGCCAAGCTCAAGGAAAGAGCCTCTGACTGTTATTGAATTGGAGTCTGGGTGGTTTTCAGAGCTGGTCTGGGTGCACTGGGGAAGAGACACATCTCTTGTTCCTGTCAGGATAAGTACATTATGAAGTCGAATTAAAATCTGGAGAAAATTAATGGTAGGAGATACAAACTTTTTGAAGAGTTTTCTTGTCACCTTATGTTCGTCCATGCTGTGACACAAATGATAATCTTCCACTGTTTTGTTGTCTGTTGTGTTTGTAGTACATACCATGAGATTTTAGACAGCGTGATATGAAATATTCTGAAGTGGGTGTAGCATTGTAAAAGATGTTGATCAGTATCTTCTTTCTAGCTGTGTTAGCATACAAATTATGCTATGTGTGATATGTTCTAGGCCCATTGAAAATCCTGAAGACGAGGATGTGAACGAACAGCGTCGTAAACAGAGAAAAATTGAAAAACCGGAAGTGCAGCGCTTTTTTACATCTGACCGTAAGTGAAGTATGGTTTCAGTGGTCAGTGTCACTTGTTGGAAATGACGTGTTCTTTTTATTCCTTATTTGCATCATCTGCTGTCAAGGAAATTTACAGTTTCCTTCCTTGATAGTACATGTGATTATGTAAGTGCAAATTTGTTTTTTGTACAGATTTAGCAAACTTCAGCCAAATATTAGCTTGTGTAGGTGTGTAGTTTTTAGTAATCTACATTAGTATCCTGATTAATGTTTCTGATTTAAGACATTCATGCATTATATAGGCATTTTTTTGTAATCCCAGCTAAAACCTACTATAAATGCAGTAATTGTTCACTGGTTTGGATACCTGAACGATGCAGTCAAATTTGGACTGAAAATAATCCAGTCTCTGTGATGTGTGATGTGGGTAAAGGGGGAAGAGTCAACAGCTTTTTGTTTACCTTCTTCACAGTAAGAATATGACCTTACTTTAATGTGTTTTACTGTAATTTGAGTGATGATTTTGTGTATGTTACTTCTAGCTTAAAATTTCCACTTGGTGATACACGTCCCTTGGTCCTACAGACCACATACAGTAGTCCTCCCCCATAATCCAGATGACCAAGAGACTACCATAATGTAAATTTTTCTTAATTTTAGGTTGTTCCCACAATTAAGGCATGAATTTTTTATTCCTGCACTAGTTTGGAGCTAGAGTTTAGCATTAATGTTGACAACTTTAGAGTAAGGAACTGATTTAATTCAGTTAGATAAACTTTACTTTTCAGATTGTTAACCCTGAAGCTCTTAGCCTGTACCATGTACTGTTTTGTATCAAAAATTCAGTTCCAGCCACATGTAGATTTTGCAGCTATGCAACAGAAATCAGAATCATGAGCTTCACAGTGTTAACTTCCAGTGGTCTGATGGGGAACCTTGTAGGAGTATTCATCTGTCCATTCTTTCTTTGACTGTCTCAGACATCTTTGTCACTTTTTGTTGGCATTTGAATGTCTGTTTTGGAATTTTACCATCAGTGTCTTTTGAGGATGCTTTATTCTTTAGTACTTTTGTTAATTTAAATCCCAAACAGACTTTCTGCAATAGTAAATGTAAATTCAGTAAATGTATTGATGACATTCCTGTTGTATATTTTTTAGTCTTTGTAGCTTAAAAATTGTTTTTCTTCTAGAATTTGTGCGTCCATCTCCTAGGTGGAAGATGCCCAAGAAGAGACCAATGATTAGTTGTCGTCAGCAACAGCGACAGTTTGTAAGCATAATTTTATAGAATTCTGCCTGCAATTAACTTGTATAAAGTAATAACTGTGCAAGTAGTAAGCATTTAATTGGAATTATATCCATTAACCCTTAGGCGACTAACGTCATATATATATGGAGCACCCATTCTTGATGTTTCTAGATCACACACGACGACGCAGCACAGTCGGTAGGACTCCTCTGGACGAGTGATCAGCTCGTCGCA
>Ga0268261_10003437_pt1 | contig 11650 bp, 12 predicted proteins | sample TergutNc150P1_FD_190353 | JGI IMG/M metagenome (GOLD analysis project Ga0268261, IMG submission 190353) | Nasutitermes corniger P1 segment gut microbial community from laboratory colony in Florida, USA - Nc150 P1 (SPAdes) (version 2) | ecosystem: Host-associated > Arthropoda: Insects >... | reverse complement strand
CCCCCCCCTTTACTTTTTTAAATTCGATGATGTTGTGAACGCCTATTAACATTCTAGTTGTTCTTACTTTGTTCACAAGATTCTGAATAGTGTTTACTGTAAGGAACTCAAATCCTGCAAAAATTTATTCTGGATTTTCTGTAATCTTTCCTAACAAACTTACCTTTTGCTTAATATTGGTATGGAACACTTGATGCTCTAGTGTAAACTCACCTGCTTTTAACATGAATGAAAGTTTGGAAGAATTGCAACAGTGTTGCTGAAGCTGTGGTCTTTACAAAACCACAGCTGTCCATATGATCTAGTCATATCTGGAAATGCTATCTCCATTCAGTTAATGGTAAAGACCTTCCATCTTAAGTTGGTATACTGTTTCCCAGTCTTATCTGACTATACATGCAAAGACACAAGGTAACAGGTACTTGTGTACATAAAATCCACATCTTATAATATTCCAAGTTTTAAAACAGGGTGTTGCGCTGAGTGTGAGGACTATAGGCGCTGTGCTTCATTCAAATGCAGTCAGTTCCACAAGATATGTAAGACAGATACTTCATGCAGATCAGTAACCTTCATTCTACGTTGTTATTGCTATAGCTGACCAAGTAGGGAGGAAACCCACACATTAGGCACACAAACAATAGAAAGGCCGTGTATCAGAAAGCCGACATTTAATCTCACTGTACAATAGCACTGCATTAAGAATCATAAAATACTTTAATATACGTATATCTCTAATTATAAACTTACAAAAGATATAAAGCTTTTAATATATTAATTTCACTCAAATTTGTAAAATTGGTATGGTGCAGTTATTACAGTCAATAGTGTGAATTTTATTTTAGTGCAGTAACTGGCTTCAAGATAACCGGTACAGTCTGCAATGTGTAGAATGCAGTCAATTTTCTGCAAAGTTAATATAATAAACATTCTTGTGCATATGTTAAAGAATCCTCTTTGTATACTAATTACAAAACATGGTACTGAAATATAAAGATATATGAATATAATTTAAAGCTCTAAATCAGATGACAGAAAAATGATTGTATGTCCGTGAACAATGACTGCAGTACATATAATGTAAGTCTGAAGAATGTCACTGTCTTGGAGAGTTCCGTTTTATTCTCATTCGCAATCTGTTCAGTTCCCTACGTCTTGCCGCCTGTTCTTCACTTTCTGATGCTCGTAATACCCTCATTCGCAATCGGCCCTGTTCCCTCCTCCGCTCAGCTTCTTCCTCCGTTTCAGAATGCCGCTTAAGCCTCATTCTGAGCTTCCCCTTCTCTCTCCGCCTCTCAGCGAGATCTAGTATTTCAGGTATAGGCATTTCTGTTATTTCGGATGGAACACGTTTTATTCGTGTTTTAGTTTCGACTGCGGTGTCGCCATTAAATGTCACAAAATGTGAACTGCATCTTTCTTTACATGGAAAGACATCACCCTGAAATCCAACTCCCATCTTTACTGAACTTTGTCCCTCAAAACTTGAAACATCTTCATTTTTCACATGAGCAGTGCAGAAGTTTGTATGTTGTTGCTGACTGTTACTATCGCCACACGTTTCTACTTCACGACTTCTCACCCCAAAACCATCATACTGCATACAGTCATTCACTGTATCCTCCATATATTCCCCCTCAGGCGTTGTACTCCCTTTACCTTCATTTTCAGTAACATGGAATTGGTTCTTGTCATATATACTGTTCTTGCAATTATTTCTATTTACTGGAATGCCCTGTACACCACAGGAGACGGATTTAGGTTTGTGTAGTACTCCAGTATGACAGTGTTCTGCTTTTAAGAAACCTTCACACGCACTCTGCTTCTCATATTCTTGAGATCCTAGAATGTTGAATGGTGTGTTTTGTAGAGGACCTTTCTCCATATATGCCCATGGAAGTTTACTCCCCTCAGTGCAAATGTTTATTAGATCTAGCCTAATGCCAGTTTTCCAAGAGTTATCAACAACCCCTCCAGTGTGTACACACTGCCCTTGTTTTAAACAATGGTCTACTTTTATGTCATTCTTTGGTAAACATTCTGCTCCTTGAGCAGATTCTGCATGCCTGCCTTCTACAGTACTGCAAGTTAAATGAGATCCAGAAGAACGAATTTCTCTCATTCGGTACTTGTTGCGTTCTCTGAGGCTTTGAGCTACATGTGAATCTGATGCACGAAGAGTTCTCATTCTGAACTTGTTACGTTCCCTAAGTCTCTGGGCTACCTCTGATTCAGATGCTCGTAGGGCTCTCATTCTAAACCTGTTCTGTTCCCTGCGTTTCCTGAGCTGCTCTTCTCTAGCAGTTATGCTTTGCAGACTACCCTCCTGCTTACAGTGTATTGCTTCAGGTCCCTCACACAACTGGTTTCTTCTTGCTGCAGAGACATCACATGTTCCCTGTACAAACAAATTTTAATACAACAAAAAACAATGCTATAAAATGTAGTTACGGCACAAACATTAAAAATTCATAAAATTTCTCGTCAATAAATTATTTTAAAATAAGCAATTTTTATGTTGTTTGTAGGCTCTTTAAATGCCTTTTCAAAAATACAATATTCAACTAACTTCATCAACCTTTACAGTCTGAGGGGTTACTACATATGATAGCCACTTCAATCTTCAGAATGCTACATGATCAATTTAGTAATACACCACATTCTACAGTTATGATCTATAGGTCTACTGATCACCTTACTCTGTTAAAAATCATCAAGCAAAATGGGGGGGAAAAAAAACACGAACAAAGGCTGTTATTTATACTGCATTCAAGAATTGGAATAGCCTCTTGATGCTGTACCTATGGAACATAACTACTGGATTCATACAGAATTTGAAGTTGGCACTGTATTCCCTTAGTTACAAAGTGGGTCCTGTTTATGTTTCATATTCATATACCTTTCACAACAATGTAAGGCATGAAGCTAGCAGACATTTCAGGAACAAAAAGAAGGGATATCTGAAAGCTAAAATTGAGGAACTTCACACTTACAGTAAGATAAAAAATATTAGGGACTTGTATAGACGCATCAGTGACTTTAAGAAGGTTTTGCAGCCTAGAACTAATATAGTAAAGGATGAGAAGGGTGATTTGGTTGCAGACCCCCACAGTATTTTGGGTAGGTGGAGGAACCATTTCTCTCAGCTGTTGAATAAACATGGGATTAATGATGTTAGGCAGACAGAAATACACAAGCAGAACCACTAGCGCCTGAGCCAAGTCTCTCTGAGGTTGAGTTGGCTAATGAAAAGCTAAAAAGTCATAAATCACCTGGTAACAATCAAATCCCAGCAGAATTGACTAAGGCGGGGTGTAGAACAATTCGCTATGAAATGCATAAACTTATTATTTCTATTTGGAATAAGGAGAAATTGCCTGAGGAGTGGAAGGAGTCAATAATTGTACCTATGTATAAGAAGGTCGATAAAACAGACTGTAGTAATTATAGGGGCATATCACTTTTGCCAACTACATACAAAATTTTATCCCACATCCTGCTTCAAGGTTAACTCCATATGCAGAGGAAAGTACTGGAGATCATCAGTTTGGATTTGGACATAACAGGTCAACTACTGATCATACATTCTGCATTCGTCAAATACTTGAGAAAAAAATGGGAATACAATGAAGCAGTGCATCAGCTCTTTATAGACTTCAAGAAAGCTATTGATTTAGTTAGGAGGGAGCTCTTGTATAATATTCTAATTGAGTTTGGTATCACTATGAAACTGGTAATGTTAAAAAAATGTGTTTGACTGAAACGTATAGCACAGTCTGGGTAGGCAAACATTTGTCTGACATGTCTCCTGTTAGGAATGGTTTGAAACAAGGAGATGCTCTAGAGCCACTGCTTTTCAACTTTGCTTTAGAATATGCCATTAGGAGGGTTTAGGTAAAGCAGGATGGCTTGAAATTAAATGGTACACATCAGTTCTGGTATATGCTGATCATTATTAATATACTGGGAAGAAGTGTACATACTGTACAGGAAAACGCAGAAGGTTTGGTAGTGACTGGTAAGGAGATTGGACTAGAAGTAAATGCTGATCAAACAAAGTACATGGTCATGTCTTGAGATCAGAATGCAGGAAGAAGTCACAGTATAAAGAATGATAATAGTTCCTTTGAAAGGGTGCAAGAGTTCAGATATTTGGGAATGGCCTTAACAAATCAAAATTCTATTCAGGAAGAAATTAAGAGCAGACTGAAGTCAGGGAATGCTTGCTATCATTCAATGCAGAAGCTTTTGTCTTCGTTGCTATCCAAAAATTTAAAGATTAAGATATACAGAACTATAATTTTGCCTGTTTTGTATGGGTGTGAAGTTTGGTCTCTCACATTGAGGGAGGAACATAGGCTGAGGGTGTTTAAGAATAGGGTGTTGAGGAGAATATTTTGGGCTAAGAGGGACAAGGTAACAAGGGAGTGGAGTAAACTACATAATGAAGAGCTTAATGATCTGTACTCCTCACCCACTATTGTTTGGGTGATAAAATTGAGAATGAGAGACAGGGCATGTAGCGTGTATGGGGAGAGGAGAGGGGTATACAGGGTTTTGGTAGGGAAACCTGAGGGAAAGAGACCACTTGGGAGACCCAGGCATAGATGGGAAGATAATATTAAGATGGATGTTCAGGAAGTGGGATATGGGGGTATGGACTGAAATCTATCTGGCTGATGATAGGGACAGGTGGCGGGCACTTGTGAATGCGGTAATGAACCTTCGGGTTCCATAAAATGTGGGGAATTTCTTGACTAGCTGAAAACCAGTTAGCTTTTCAAGAAGGACTCTGATCCATAAGTAAGTCAGTAAGTATTCATCTACCTTACCTCAGAGTGCAGCATGTTTGAGGAATCACTTTCAGTTGAAGAATTCAGTGTTGCTGGTAGTTCACCATTTATGAGAGGCACTTCGACAATAATATCCTGAAATACAATTCCAGGAAAACATCACATTTCATGCCAATATAACTAGAACTACAATAAAGACATCTCAGTACCTATTTATTACTAATGTGTCAATATCAATGGGTTTTTAAGACTCATCACCATCAAAGGCCTGAATACAATTCATGGTAAAGCACAATGCGATAAATTTGTATGTGTATCGGGATGTAAACAGGACGGATTCACTGCAAAACTGCAAAAGTAAACAAATGCTGTGTTAAAAGATCATGATGCCTGCAGCTAACAAATAGAATGGCCTGTACTTGAAGTGCTGAAATGAGTAATTCACATACTAAGGCTAAGGTCACTGAGGCACTGCATAACCTGGTAGACAAGCTCCAACATCTGAAAGGAATTCACACCCTGTCTCTAAGGTTACAACAGAAACAGCAGGCCTCCCCTTGAATGCTGCCACTCACATACCAACCCTTGAATACCACAACCCCAATATTTAGTGCTGTGACAACCTTATAATTGGAATAAGATCAAACAGGTTTCATTAAAACAATACAAAAAAAAACAGTCAGTTAAATTAAATGTACCTTACAATCCCTACATTATTAATCCTCTGGCTTACCCATCTCTGGGGCAGAATTCCAGAACCCACTCTGAACCTACCCATCTGTGGCAGAGATTTATAATGTTCCAGTAAAAAGTGCAAAAAATTTAATCATAATTCACAGCCATCATTGCAGGGTTTCACAGATACACAGACAAGTTACAGAATGCAACATTGTTAGTTGCTATGGTGATCACCTCCAGTGTTTCACAACATGCCATATGCATAACATCTACAGATGTCTTCATCACAATTTGGAAATTCTGCAGAGACATACGAAATGGTAAGGCAAAGGCTATAGTGTGTATAAATACATGCTGGGCCACCTCACAACAAATGTCCATGTGTTAGGTGTGACCAGGCGCCTGCGGGCTTCATATCTTCTGTTTAATGGAGCTAGATCAAAAAGGATTGTCATCAAGACATCTAGTCCCAAGGTTAAATCCAGAGATCTCTTCTGTTTAATTCAAAACTTTACTGTAGAACCACAGGGGAAGAAGTAGATGAGGAAATCTCGTCATTTCCAGGATTAAACAAAGCAGATTTGTTATCGTATTAACTCCATTATAACAGACCAACTGCACAGTAATAACTATATCAATACACTGAAGAACCAATTAATATGATTTTTATGTTAACAGTTATTAGTTGTGTTGATGGAAATTCATAACAATTAATATGAATCCAACAGAACACAAAACTGAATGTTGTGATATACTGGTCTGTACCTCCTATACAGTTCCCATTTCTAAAGCTGATGCTGGAGCTCGGAAGCTAACAGGTTTATCCGCATCCCTATAGGAAAATGCTGCAGTAATGCTTTAACAGTATGCCACTGCCACATCCATTCACATTTTCCATTATTTGTAATAATTGGGGCCATTCACCCTTACTATAGGAAGGCAGGAACTGGGTGCACAAGTACACTTAATAAAAGAAGACAGCAAAGGAAGAAATAAAAACAAATATGGATAAGAAATGCCAGATTTGAGGTTCTCACAGTGGTAGGTCATCACAAGGGTCAAGCAACCCAAGAAAAATTATTCTTGAACTGCTTGTCAATTGAAAATGCATGACTATACTATCCTTTGAAATGTAGGTAACCACACCCAACAACACCATGTCACATCCCAGAAGACTTGCATCCTCAGAAATATGGAAATGGGCAACCACAGACAGATATGCAAATATGGAGACGAATGAGGTTAGATGGGTGGGTAAAGCGTCTCTTCAGGAAGAGACTCTTATCCAGAGCTACTAAAATTCGACTATATAAGACACCAATAATACCGGTACTAACATATGGAGCTGAAGCATGGGTGATGACAAAGAAGGAAGAACAAGCAATGCTTATTTTTGAAAGGAAAATATTTAGAAGAATATATGGTCCTAAATATGAAGATGGGAATGGAAAAGTAGGATGAATCAAGAACTAGAAGAGTTGAGTAAAGGAGAAAATATAGTAAAATGGATAAAGGGGCAAAGGATAAGTTGGCTGGGTCACCTGGAGAGAATGGAGGAGGATAAGATGCCCAAAAAAAGATCTTCACTCAAGAACTGGAAGGGACAAGATGAAGAGGAAGACCCAGGAAAGGATGGAGAGGAGAAGTAGAAAGAGATCTTCAAGTGCTGGGAGTGAGAAGATGAAGAGAGTTGGTGATAGATAGGGAAAAATGGAGAGGTATTGTTCGATAGGCCAAAGCCCACAGCGGGCTGTAGCGCCAATGGAAGAAGAAGAAGGGTGGGTAAGAGAGAATGACAGATATGATAGAATGAAAGAAAGTAATATGGTACAGAAGTACACTTCTGTGGAGTTTACCAAATAACTGCATGGGCACTGCTTAGTACTTTGTGTTGTGGTCAGTTGTAAATAATATGCAGTAGTACTGCTGTACTGAACTAAACAAACAGATAGACCTACCTGCTGTGGATAAGCAAGTGGAACAGGCTGAAGTCCTAGTTCTCTGTCCCCCATACTCAGCTCATGAGTGAGCACTTCACTCTTTACAGTACTTAGTGCCATTCTTTCTGAAGAAGTGTCATTCCTTTCTGTCATGATTAATTTCAAAATTCCTATGAATGGAAGAAACATATTCTAAAAGTATGAACTTCTGAACACACATCTATGTGCTGCTTCTGCATTGTTGTCCTAATCTGAGTGTACCCTGATACTAGATGTAATGTCCAAAACTGTAACTCTAGCCAAAATACAATTCTGGTCATTAATTCTAGAAAGTGAAACTAATAGATCATTCAAAACGTGTTAAAACTCTGTGCATGCACACTGAAATGTTTTGGCACAAAATTAACAGTAAAGTTGTTTGTTCCTGCATTGTTTATTCAGTGGAAAATACAGGTTGTGGACTGCATTTGAAATGTGATGGCACACACGCAGAAACCAGATTTTGTCTTTCGGCGAAATGGACGAGTCCATTTAAATCAAAGGGGGCATCAGTTCAGTCGACTACTGGCAGCCGAGGTATGCGCATTAGCGGTAGTAATGCTGAATACACCATGTTCCGAGGTAGTGTGAAGGGTACTGCTACCCACTGCATTCACCAGTTTCCCCTTCACTTCCCCTCCCTTGCATCACCGTGTGCCATCACATTTCAACTGGAGTGTATTACACATGTGTCTCATGAAACATTTGCCAAGGTTGATGTGACCGGAAAATGTTATATCAATATGGCATTCAATTTCAAGCATAATGCAGTTACAAGCTGTTCCAGCAGAGCACCTCAACTCCTCCTCACCACCCCTTCTGGCAGTGGACTGGAATGTAATATATATATATATATATATATATATATATATATACACACACACACACACACACACACACACACACCACTAGGGAGGTAGTTTGTGTTCAGTCATCATGGAAAGAATGTTTCTTCCGTGTCTGGTTGTTCATGTGCTCATGTTGTGAGTGACACTGAATACACAGTTCACAAATACAGAGTACAGAGATAATAATTTCATTTATGGGTGTGTCTGTCATGGGTGATGCATGCATTTTGTTTAGACTGTGATGGAAATGCACTAGCAGTGGTTTACGAACACAAATGTTTCACTATTGCTAAATGTATTACTGTTGACAGTAATATATTTAGTAATATAAAATCACGGCATAATGGAATGAACTCCATTAAAATTGACACAGGTGTTTGTTTTCCAACAATACTTGAATCAGTGCTATAAGTAACTGCACTGGTTGTGGAGGTCCACATGCCTGGCCACCCCAATTGCCAGATTTGATACCTTTCAATTTCTACTTGTGTGAATACATGAAGGGGGTTGGTGTATCATGAGATATCAGACACAGAAGATAAAGAACTCTTAAAGAATGTCATTGTAAGTGCTGCTGTTATAGAAGAATGGTCATGAAAGCAAACAGAAATAGACAAATGCTGTTCTAAATGAAGCCTGGTTTTGCATAATTGATCTAAAAGGTCATTTTGAACAACACTTCATGTAAGTACATGCACTGTGTCACAACTTACATTAAACAGAACCTCATAAATGTTGAGGTTATGGCCCATAGTGATGTAACTTTTTTCGTTTAAAATAATCCACTGAATAACCACCCAAATTTTGGCAAATGTTTCATGGGAAATACCGTATACCCATTATCGGCAAAATTGTTATATATTATACCTTCCCACAGAACATTATTAACCCAAATGACAATGAATCGTGACAGAAATGACTGTACTGTACTATACTGTATTCTTTAACCGTCTTCAGTACCTAGGAAATACATGCCCACCTGCTTTCTATTGTTAGCGTTACCCAATATATGTGACGAGACAAAAAGTTTCGCGGTATTGAACGGGAATACATACTTTCCTGTCAAATCCAATGAAGAATATATTTACGTACCTTAATGTTTAGTATATAATGTTATAACAAACGCTCAAGCCGTATTAAAAAATGGTTATACAACAGTTTGTATACGCATACGAAACAGTTACTCTTTTCGTTTACATATAACCCTACTTCCTACACCATTTTTCCAAACTATACTGTTCTCTGTCACTGCACACTTTGTGCGTGCCGACTATATTGTTGAAACAATATCTCGGCGTATTTATTTATGGCATGAGAATTCAGAAACAGCGGGAAAATAAATCTATTCACGTTAACTGCAGGAGGTAGCCGTGTTGTACTTCCGCTGACCACCACAATTTATACAGGTTGCCGGAAAACTCCATGCCCAGACTACGCGGTGTGTTGGGCGGGGGGTGTGAAAACAAAGATCTATTTTCAAGAAACCAGATGTCCGAAATGCGTCCTTGTAGTGCTCCGGGTCGTCATATTGGGTCTGACTAAGCTTGGAAATCAAGTAAAACCATTGAAGTATTCTTAAAATAAAAAAGTTATATTTCAACAATTTAGAGCGTAAGTTCCAACGTACGGTCACCGACATCTACACAGATCACATATATGATCTGTAGCCCACAACGCTGCAGTAGAGACCATGGATCAGAGTTGTCTGTTGTACCGTCAACAATGGAATGTATTTCTGAATAATATTTTGCATTAATGTAAATAATATAAATATTTATGGAATTGCATGTCTTTTTTTTTGTCTCTCTGAAATTAGATTGCAGGCCACATTGATTTTCATTGATGTAAATAACATGCCTACATCCTCCTGCCACACAAAGCTACCACTCGTCGTGTGGCAGGAGGATGTACGCATTTTATTTACATCACTGAAAGTCAATGTGGGTGGCATAGTGGTCAAGGCACTGCGCTACTAGTCGGAGGGTCCCGGTACCGATCCCCGGTCACGGGATTTTTTCGGGGGCATCAGACAGTTCCATGTGCACTGGGGCCGACTCAGCCTCTAAAAATGAGTACCAGGATATTCCTGGGGGTAAAGACGGCCGATGTGTACGGGTGACGACCTTACCACCTTCATGTGCCGAGTGCCTAGAAATTCTGGAGCCTTAACCTACCAGAAACCCCAAAGGCCACTAGGCCTGTAGTGGGATTACTTTACCTTTTACCTATGCAGATGGCATGGCTGTAATAACTATGTGTCACAAATTGTCATTGCTTACCATTTACGAATATAATAGCTGACCCATCGAAACCTATTCTATTTGCAGATGGCACAAGCATAATAATTACAAACCCTAGTCCCTCAAAATTTAAGATATTAAGAATATAATTGATAATATAAATGACTGGTTCAGAGGCAACTTAAATTTTGATAAAACCTGCTTTTTATAATTTAAGCCTAAAAATAGTTATGAAATTAATACAAAAATAAGTTGTGACAATAAACTGATTAAAAAGAATAAAAATACTAAATTTCTTGGATTAGATAGAGATAGTTCCTTATCATGGAAAACCCATATTGATCAAATGATGATTAAACTAAGCAGAGCATGCTATGCAATTAGGTATGTCAAAAATTTTGTCCCAAGATACACTAAGGACAATCTACTTTTCATATTTTCATTCCATCTTATCATATGGCATAATTTTCTGGGGTAATACTGCATACAGTTCTGATATTTTTAAAATTCAAAAAAGGATAATTAGAATAATGATGAATGCCAGAAATAGAGATTCTTGTCATCAGTTATTCAAGAATCTAAAAATTCTGCCTTTAAAATCACAATATATTTTTTTCCCCTTTTATTATTTGTTGCCAAAAATAGAGATTTATATGAATCGAATTGAGAAATTCATAATATTAACACGAGATTTAGTTCTGATTTACATACTCCAACTGCAAACTTAACAACTTTCCAGAAAGGTCCCTTTTATTTTGGAATCAAAGTTTTTTACTCACCTTCCTACTAGCATCAAGAATACATCTCATGACATAAGCCAATTCAGATGTTTTAAAATGTTTCCTTCTTATAAATTCATTTTACTCGGAGGAATATTTTGCTTGGAATTCCAATAGAGATATTGGTTTAGTGTAATCATTTTAAAAGTAAACATTTAAATATTTTTACACATAACATAACTCAATACCACTCTATATTATTACTTTTAACCCTTTAAACCCCGAATTAAATCCCATCTATTTGCTGGCATTATTAGGAGCTCACCATTTTCTCCACATTAGCAGGATAAGGGTTAAATTATTAACCTTTAGGCGACTAATGTCATATATATA
>Ga0268261_10003436_pt1 | contig 11650 bp, 18 predicted proteins | sample TergutNc150P1_FD_190353 | JGI IMG/M metagenome (GOLD analysis project Ga0268261, IMG submission 190353) | Nasutitermes corniger P1 segment gut microbial community from laboratory colony in Florida, USA - Nc150 P1 (SPAdes) (version 2) | ecosystem: Host-associated > Arthropoda: Insects >... | reverse complement strand
AGAGAAAGACCACGGTCTACAAGTGCGCGAAGTGTGACGTAGGCCTGTGCGTGGTGCCTTGTTTCGCGGATTATCACACAAAAGTGAATTTCTGACCATTTAGAATTGATAATAGTGTGTGTTGTGGTAAAATAGTGATCCAAGGTGCCACAGACCTTCTGCAGCAACCAGAATTTTGTGAGTAATAAACTATTTACACAACATTTTACATAATGTATGCGATCCAAAGGCCTAAATTTATTATAACAATAGGCGAACATTTTTTCCCTGATAAACCAATTCATAAGCAGGTTGCCAAATTTTATTGCATTAAATTTGAAGGAAAAGTCTATGAGATACGATTTTTTTTCTAAGAGCATGCATTGAAATTTAAAAAACCCCAGAAAAAACTCCGGCAGGCAGCCACTGCACGGGGCATTTAAATCCCGGCGCCTAAGGGTTAAAGTAATACTTCGTCAAATGTAAAATAACACAACAGCTGGGAGAAAAGTTTCTTTAAATATATGTACGTACTTCCCAATATACACTCATACACAACACCATGTATAAGTCGATAAGGCAACAAGTTTCAGCTTATTACAAGCCATCATCAGTCCTTTTGTTTTAAGGACCATTCAATAAAAACTTTTGACTGCAATTAGGAAAGAGATCTCTTCTTTTACAAAGTATGTCATAGGAATATATTAAGAAAATTATTAATAAAAAGTACAAAATATAGTATAGGGGTAATATATAATTTTTTTATAAGATCTGGTTTCAAAAAGAGCATTTCTGTAGTGGTTTGTTTGTTGAGCAAGGCATGTGAAATTACGTATACAGATAGATCATACACACATTGTACATGAATTGTTGTTTGTAGGTAAATAGTCACATTGTAGCATCCAGGGGCTCTTTGCGGCGTGCTGGCCATGAGGTGTGTTCCCCAGATGGCAGAAGTGCACATTCAGGCACTTGTGTTTAGACTAGAAATATCGTAACCCTTGTGATTTTTGTACACGGCAAGGGCAGGAGAAAGGCTATATGATATATGATGACATGGAGCAGACCTTGCTGTATTTCAGTTCTGGCATCTTTTGGCTTAGGGTCTCTTTCGATAAGCACAACCCAGCCAATGTCTCTGTTGAGTGGTCACTTAGAAAAGCATCAGTTTCTTCTTGCACTCGCCTTCTTACTGTTCATGTTATGGTAATATTCATCAACAACTACAAATATATTAAAGTTCATCATCAAAGCAGTATAGGAGATTGTCATGAGCTTTAACTCTTCAACGACAAACCCCCCTCTCCCATGTCAGTCGCCTATACATGTCAGTCACCTATACTCGGGGATGGAACCCAGGATCCTTGAGTCTGGGTTACTACGTAAAAATTGGTGTCAGTGTGTGTGTGGGGTTTTTGTCATCGATGGTCTCAGTCTAGCAATAGCTTCAACGTCGTCATGTTGTGAGTTTGTTCTGGCTGGTCACCCAAGCAACACCACCCCACAGCATCTCTTGGGCTTGTTAGGAGTCTGTTAGATCATGAGAGGCCAAGGAGCAGATCCTGCCTGCAGCAGATGGAGGCTGTAAAGCACTGGCCACCATTGGGAAGAGCTGTGCACAGCCCCTGACATCCTGCCAGCTGGGTTAAATTGTGCCCCGGCCGCTGTCCTCCTCTGTGTCCGATCTGCGAGATAACCATCCGCCACTGGGACCTCCCGAGAAAATTGCTTGGGGTATACGCGACCTCTGGGGCTTGGCTTGCTTTGCTACCTCAAGGGCTGCTGATCAAAGGAAGATCGCCAGTTGGTGCCATTGCTGCAGGCTCAGCCTTCAAGGAAGCTGGACTAGACCTCTTCAGCTGCCGTTAACCTTACCGGAGGAAAAGGGTTGGCATCCACAACCAATTGCGAAGGACTTCCCCATGCCCATGACAGCCTTTCCTAATTACATTATTTAGAAGGTAAGCCACGCTCAGGCACTTTTAAAATTTTTGCACTAAAGGGACGCGTTCATAGGTATAATCTCATTCAACGCACACAATGCTTAGACTGGATAGAGGCTGTATAAGCAGTACAAGTAGTAATGTTAATTGTGTTGTAACATAGTAAAGTGTGTGTATGGTTAAAGCTGGCTGTAATCATGACAGCTTGATTCAACCAGATTCAGGAAATGCAATGGACTCCTTGTGAGGCAGATATTGTAGCATATTGGATGCCATGAAGCTCATTAACCAAACCTTTGATGGGGATAAGTGGAAGTTGAAAGACTTTTTTGACAATGTAACAACAGCTTTTGAACATTTTAATCCCAATGAACATGATCTGTTGCTAAAATTTGTCAAAGTAAAAATGACCAGAGTGGCTAGGAGCAAACTTTTAGTTAGGGACCTTACACTGATGTGGCGTGATGTGAAACAAATTTTGGAGGAAAATTACGGAGTTAAAAGAGCTTTAGATTATTAAGCGTGTTGAATGTTTAGCAGCAGACAAGGGTGCAAGTGAGAGCATAGCATCGTGGAGCAGTAGGATCGACACCATGCGGTCAGAATTGAGGGAAGCGGCCTATAGGATATGTGACAATGAAGTAATTCGTGCTATGGGGCTTATTAATCACCTTGCAAAAGCATGTTTTGTGCAGAGGTTCAGCAATGAAAGAATTAAAAACTATAGTGCAGTCAAAGGGAGAAAGTGCCCTGTTATCAATCTGCATAGACGCCGCCCTGGAAGAGGAATTGGCAGTTTTATCAGCTAGAGAGAGAGGGTTCTCAGTATGGAAAGGTTATTGAAACATGTAAAAAGATCAGATGTTATGCGTGCAGTAATTTTGGTCATGTGGCTGAAGCTTGCACAATGACAAATGATTCTGGGTTGAGGAGAATTATTTCGGGAAATGGACCGAAGGTTCACGGAAGCAGCCCCGCTGGACCCTGGCAGTAATGGTAGGCTGTACAAAGCCAGCGACCGCAGTGTTAAATACGGTCACATAAGTAGATAAGGGAGTGAAGGAGAAATTAAAATTTTTTATTGATACAGGAGCCCATTTGAGTTTGTATAAGTAGGAGAGTAGTAAATGTAAGCGGTATATCAAGCTGTATAGAGAGAATGCTTGGTGAAATTGAAATGGGTTGAAGTACTGAGAACTATGAAACAATGTACATCTTTCATATAGTTGGCGATGGGGTACTGGGCCAAGACTTTGTCATAAGCAAGAGGGCTAGGGTTGTTTACAAGAAGAGAGAAATTAGAATGGCTAATGTGAGGTTGAAATTTGATGATAGGGTTTTGTCAGACAAGCAGGTTAAAGAAATGAGTATAGTGCTGAAAGCTAGCTGTGAAACAGTAGTTAAAGTGCCCACAAATTCAGAAGAACTAAAAGTCGTGTTGATTAGTAAAACGGGGCTGTTAGCAGGAATTGTTATGGCCTAAACTCTAACTGTAGTATGAGAGGGAGGATGCTTTACCAGCATTTTGTACATGAATGATGAAGTCAGTGTGTCCTTACCTATAGTGGACCTAGAGGAATGCAAAATTGAAACTAACAGAATACAGGTGGATACATTCATAGCACAAGAAGCAGTAATGCGGGAAGATAGGTTACGAGAGTTGCAGAAGAGAATTCGGACCGATCACTTAAATGACCAGGAAAGGAGAGCTATTATGAATATCTGTGAATATTCTAATGATATATTCAAATTGAGGGGTGACAGACTAACCATGATGACTGCCATAAAAAACGCAAAACCAACACCTGGGATAGACCCATGTAGAGGGATAGCAAGTAGAAATTACCAGATTCCTGAAGCACTGAATGCTGAACTGCAAGGAATAATTGATCGAATGTTGCGTGATAATATTATTAGGCATTCCAACAGCCCGTGGAATTCGCCCATTATTTTGATGGAAAAGAAAGAAGATGCATCCAAGAGAGAAAAATGGCAGTTAGTAGTTGAATTTCATCATTTGAATGAGGTAATGGTAGGCAATTCTCACCCCCTACTCCTGATTTAAGATATTTTAGGTGCCCTGGGAAAAGCACAGTATTATACTACTGTTGATTTAGTTAGCGGGTTTCATCAGGTTCCATTACAAGGGGAAGATTGTTGAAAAACATCTTTTTCAACACTGGGAGGCCACTTTGAATTCTGCAATATGCCACTGGGTATATGTTCAGCACCAGCCACATTTCAGTGACTGATGAATACTGTTTTAAGTGAACTGGTAGGGACCAAGGCCCTTATTTATATAGATGATATTGTAATTTGGGGGTGCAATGTTAGAGGAACATAATCAAAGATTAGTAGAGGTGTTTGACCACTTACGGGTCCAGTCACTTAAGCTTGACCCTGACAAGTGTGAATTTCTAAGGAAAGAAGTGTATTTTTTGGGTTACAAGGTTATGGCTGACGGTGTAGTTATGGATGAGAGAAAGAAAGCAACTGTAAAACATTAGCCAGTGCCGAATAACGCTAAACAGCTGAAGGCCTTTGTAGGTTTAACAGGGTTTTACAGAACATTTGTGCCATGGTTCAGCCTGATTGCCAGTCTCTTACATAAACTGACAGGAAAAAATCTGCCATATGTGTGTGGGGGAAAGAGCAGGCAAAGGCATTTCAGACGTTGAAAGACATTTTGTGTAGCGAACCCCACTTCAATACCCGGATTTTAAAAAGGGATTTATTGTCACTTGCGATGCTAGTTCAACTGGGATAGGAGGCGTTTTAAGCCAGGGTCCACATGGTCATGATCTGCCTGTTGCTTATGCTATTCGAGTGCTGACGAAGGCGGAAAGGGATTATTCTACAATCGAAAGGGGGTTGACAGCAGTTGTTTGTGTTGCAAGCAATTTAGGCAATACATATAACGTAAAGCAATCCCATTACAGACCTGGACAGGCCCTGAGGTTTCCAGGAGGTTGAGGCTCCCAGATTTCAAGACACTCGGCACATGAAGGTGGTAAGGTTGTCAGCCCTATGCACCGGCCGCCTTTACTCCCAGGAAACATATCCTGGTACTCATTTCTGTTAGAGGCTGAATTGACCTCAGGGTCATAGTGAGGCCAGAAGGATTATGTCAATGAAAAATTCCATTGACACCATTGGGAACTGAACCCGTGACGTTCCCTCTTGTAGCGCAGTGCCCCGACCAACTGCGCTACCGTGTGCCCCAGGCAGTACATATGGGGCCAGAAATTTACGATTGTAACTGACCACAAGCTGCTAACATGGACTTTTAAAATAATTGACCCCATTTCTCAGATAATGATGTTTAAATTGAAACTTCAAGAATTTGACTACACCATTATATACAAAAAAGGGAAAGAAAATGGGAACAGTGGTGGACTGAGTAGGATGTTTTCAGAAACAGAGCCAGAAGGAGCAATTGTTAATGCCTTAATGGAGGAAACCAAGGAAGCAGGTGTGATACCAGACAGTGAAGAGTCAGGAGATACTGAAGGGAAATGTAGAGGGGAAGATGAGTCAGAGACAGCATGCACAGACTTGTGTGATAAAGAGAAGTTGGAAACTCTGAAGGAAATTTATGATTCCCTTATTGATGGGCATGCAGGCATAAATCAAGTGTACAGAAAATTGAAACAGTACATAAATTGGCAGGGTATGAAAAGTGATGTGGAAAAGTGTGTTAGGAAGTGTGAAAAATGTCAGAAGAATAAAATGACATGATGTCATACTAGGATGCCGCTCATGATAACTGACACACCATCCATCTTATTGGAGATGTGTAGTATTGACATAATAGGTCCATTTTGTCCCACTACTTCACAACATCACTACATACTGACAGTACAAGAGGATTTATCAAAATTTCTGAGAGCATTGCCGTTGGAGGATCAAACTGTGCAGCAGATGGCGAAAGCATTTTTGGACCACATTGTGCTTATATATGGGATACCACAACTTATTTTGTCCAATTGTGGAAGCCAGTTTTTGAGTGGAACTTTTAAGAGTGTGTGCAAATTATTGGGCATTAAACGCATTCAGTCTACCAGTTTGTGGCCTCACTCAAATGGTTCGAACGAGCGTTCGCACAAAGGCCTAATCGAGTACCTTACGAGCTATTTTGCTGCCGATTTGAATAATTGGGTTCAGTGGGTGAAATATGCAGTATTTGTTCACAGTATGACACCACATTCTGCAACTAGCCATATGCCTTTCAAATTGCTATTTGGGCAGCTGCCTAACCTACCAGGTGTTTTACAGAGACAGCCTCCAATTTCCTTCTATGCTTATGACATGTATGTAAAGGAACTGGAAGCTATGTTGCAAAGCAGCTACGCGATGGCATGCAAAAATTTGGAAACATCAAAAGTTGATAATAAATGCCAGTGTGACTGCTATATACATGTACCTAAGTTTGAAATAGGCAACAGGTTTTGGTGAGAGATGAAATGTTTACAGGGGAAGATCCAAGAAACTAGAAGCACCACACGTTGGTTCATATGAAATCATAGGATTTGAAGAACCGAACCTACTAGCATGATGAAAGCAGTCCAAGGTACTTCAGGTTCATGCAAACCAAGCTAAGCTAATTTTTGCTTGATTACGGATGTTTACGATATTCGCGTGGTCACTACTATGTGTAATAACCATGGGCCAGTGTATTGACTTTCGAAATGAACCATTGCAGAGTTCACCTGGGCTGTATTACCAGTGCGAGGGGACAGCTAGATTGTACACCAGTGAGTGGAAAGTAGTCACCTTTCTCAGTCTGCAAGGAGCTAGTAATAATGTTGATGCAAAGGAAAATACATAGACTTCACTGTAGCTTTTTGTATAAAGCATAGTAATTTGTGGCAACCGAATCTAATAGTTTGTAAGAGTGTGCTTGATAAATTTAAAAGGGAATATGAGAACGTGCAGGAAATGAGAAGGTTAGTGTTGCAGCTTACCAGGAGAGAATGGGGTTGATTGATTGATTGATTAGCATTTGGGTTCAGTACTTCATGGTTCCGATGCACCTAGGCCTTAATTAATGGGCCCTTTGTGCCCCATATCAGTTCATGGGATCCCTGTTACTTTGCTAAAGTTTCAGATGGCCCCCATACTTATACTCTTGATGTCTTCTAGCTCCAAGAAGAAGAAGCCCAGATACGCATATCTGAGTGAAGCCAAAGCTTCACACTTGCAAGGAATGTGGGCTGAGGTTTCTTCCTCTGCTCCACACCTCCTACACAGTGAACTGTCTGACAGCCCTAGTAGGTGAAGATGTCTCCTCAGGGTGTTATGTCCAGTGAGAAGGCCAGTAACAGCCCTGCATTGAGTCCTATTAAAAGACAGAAACCTAGCCTTGGCACCCAGACAAGGTCTCGAGATTAGTTCTCGAGCCTGTCTTTGGGTGTTATCAAGACCTCACCGTCATACCCAATGCTGGTTAACCAACCAATGTCTAATCCTTCTTTGTATATCCTGTCTAGAGACTCCCAGGGCCAGCTCAGGTCCAAGAAACTCTAGAACAGAGCCGCCTCTTGTGAGCTCGTTGGCGATCTCATTACCTCATACTCCAACACGCCCAGGGACCTAGTACAGCCCCACCGCATGCCAGGTGGAGATATCATTCAATGCCCTTTGGCACTGCTGGACCAATGGAGACGTTCTGATGGCCTGGAGAGCTTTCAAAGCTCCCTGACTATCAAATCAGATACTCACGTATTTCTCTGGTCTGTTCTGAAATTGAATTTCATAAACACACACCAATATAGCATATATCTCAACCTGAAAGACTGTAACATATCTTCCTAAAATGAAGCTGAGCCTTCTTCCCACAGATTGCCCATAGACACCACCCCCAGCCCCCCCCCCTATCATGAACCCATCTTAACCCTTTAAACGCCGAATTAAATCCCATCTGCAATTTGCTGGCATTATTAGGAGCTCACCATATTCTCCACGTTAGCAGGATAGGGGTTAAACCAGTTGAGCCCCTTGACTACAGGAGGAGTACCAGTTCCTTTGGTCCGATCTTCCCTGGTCAACATAATAACCCTATATTTGGGTTCAAAATTAAATGCTGGCCTCATAACATCAACCCCTATATTAAATATGGGACCTGACTGCTGAAGCTGCATCAAAATACTACTATGTCCTTGATTGGGATGTAGATAAGACCAACCTCCCAGACTCCAGAGACGATGTGCAGCTGGCCTCTCCTCTCTCTGTACCACTAGATCCAGTGGGGGGAGGCAAATAATTGCTTCCACGGCATTGGCAGGAGTAGTGCGCATTGCTCCTGTTATCCCTAAGCATACTAATCTTTGGATTCTGCTTAGTTTTTTCTTGGCACTGGCCATCTGACAACCAGGACACTATACCAAGAATGCAAAAGTGACAGACTGCCTAATGACAGAGATGTAGAGCCAATGAACCAGGCCTCACGTCACACCATAGACCCTCCTACAGGCCCACAACAGATTGTGAGCCTTCCTCACCTTAACATCCACATGCTCTCTCCAGGTCAGCTGTGAATCCAGGATTACTCCAAGATACTTGACCAACATAGAGCAGTGTAAGGTCGTCCCAAAGAAATGTGGTTCAAAGAACCATAGGAGTTTCCTTCTTCTTGTGAATGCAACAAGCCCAGTCTTGACTGATTTAATGAACAGACCGAGCTCGTCACACCACGTTTCTATGGTATGAAGGGCTCATTGTATGAGCCCTGATACTGTACTTGGGAATTTTCCCACCGCTAGAAGACAAATGTCATCTGCATATCCTTGAGTATAGACACCTCCCTCACTGAGCCTTGCTAACAATTCATTAACAACAAGGCACCATAGGAGAGGTGACAAGACACCTCCTTGTGGGCAGCCTCTGGACACTCCGACGCTCCTGGCAAGTCCCCCAAGAGTCACCATGGCCAGCTGACCCTTCAGGGTGGCTGTAATCCACCCTACGATGGTGTACTCAGCTGTATGTTTAGCAGGTGCAGTACACATGGGGTCATAAGAGGTGTTATTAAACGCCCCTTCTATATCAAGAAAAAAGCCTAAGGCTATCTTCTGCTGGTCAGGAGCCTTCTCAACCCAAACCACAAGCTGATGAAGGGCTGTTTCCACAGACTTCCCAGCCTGGTATGCATGTTGGTTGGGATGTAGTGGCTTGAGCGCCAGAATTTCATCCCTTAAAAATCTATCCACCATTCTCTCCATGGTCTTAAGTAAGAATGATGTGAGACTGATAGGTCTGAAGTCCGTAGGTCCACTATAGGAATTCCTTCTGGGCTTAGTTATGAACACTATCTTAACCTGGCGCCATATGGCTGGAACATATCCAGTTGCCAGGCAGGCACGAAAAATCTTGACCAGGTAAGGGATAAGGACTTCCCATCCCTCTTGCAGCAGAGACGGGAATATCCCAGCCATACCTGGACTTTGGTATGGAGCAAATGAGTCAATCGCTGATACCACTCTCCGGTAAGTAACAATCCTCGTAGCCACCCACCAGTCCAAACGTTTGTCGCTGCGGGTACCGCTTTCCTCTTTATAACCACTGAGTTGGGGAGGTGAGTAGCAAGCAAGATTTCCAAGATTTCCCCTTCAGATTGCATGTGCCCTCCAGAAGGAGACACCAGAGATCGCAGCCTGATCTTAGGGTCCCTAGATAGAGCCCTGTGTAACCTAGCCGACCTGAGTAGGTTATTCATGGAACTACAGCAAGTCCTGCAGGTCTCTTTGGAAGCCATTCGTACCTCCTTTCTATATCTCCTCTGAGCATCTCTGTAGAGTTCCCAATTTTGCAGATTGTTATCTGCTCGGCATTTGTTAAAGAGCCGTCTCACCCCCCTTCTGAGGGACTCTAGCTCCGATATCCACCTCAGAGATTGTCTACCTGTTTTAACAAATCTGAGAGGACAGTTATCCTCACAGGCTAAGATAAGGACCTGATGAACCCAATGAACTGCAAGCCCTAACCCAGCCTCATCTATCATGTTCATCTCAGGGCCCCTCTCCATTCTATCCCTCAGGCCTTCTTGAAAGGAGTCCCACAGAACAGGGTACATGCAGACAGAAAAGGGGTATTTTCAGTCAGGTAGGTCATGCAGCACACTCAAACGTTTGTCGCTGCGGGTACCGCTTCCCTCTTTATAACCACTGAGTTGGGGAGGTGAGTAGCAAGGAAGATTTCTAAGGTTTCCCCTTCGGATTGCATGTGCCCTCCAGAAGGAGACACCAGAGATCCCAGCCTGATTTTAGGGTCCCTAGATAGAGCCCTGTGTAACCTAGCCGACCTGGGTAGGTTATTCACGGAACTACAGCAAGTCCTGCAGGTCTCTTTGGAAGCCATTCATACCTCCCTCCTTTCTATATCTTCGCTGAGCCTCTCTGTAGAGTTCCCAATTTTGCAGATTGTTATCTGCTCGGCACTAGTTAAAGAGCCGTCTCACCCCTCTTCTGAGGGACTCTAGCTCCGATATCCACCTCAGAGATTGTCTACCTGTTTTAACAAATCTGAGAGGACAATTATCCTCATAGGCTAAGATAAGGACCTGATGAACCCAATGAACTGCAAGCCCTAACCCAGCCTCATCTAGCATGTTCATCTCAGGGCCCCTCTCCAGTCTATCCCTCAGGCCTTCTTGAAAGGACTCCCACAGAACAGGGTACACGCAGACAGAAAAGGGGTATTTTCAGTCAGGTAGGTTGTGTAGCACACTCACTGTTTGAAATGTTGGATTCTGACAGTGAAGCAATTTACAATAAAAAAAATTGCTCAATTGGAGGAGGAGGAGTAAGATTGGCTTAAGTTGATTCGCGAACAGACTATGGTTATTCGGTCAACAATGAAATCTGTAAACCAGACCTCACATGATGTGTCAACTAATGAATTGACCTTGACAAGGGAGTTACACAAAATTCTAAAGTTTATTAATGTTGGAAACAAGAAAACTGAGAATAGGTGTGCACTTCCTGCTTTATTATTGACACTGAATGACCATGCTACAATTGTGCCAGGCTATAGCAGAAGTTAGAGAAGTATATAACAGTAATTCAAGTGTGCTTATGTTAGAGGAATGGGATTATACATCCGCAAGTATTACCACCAAGTCGTCTGATTCAAATCCTGAAAATAAGTCAGGACAGCTTTCTGCGCGACCTGGAGATTCCAGTTGTACTGAGCGAGGCTTATGTTTATGTACTATTTGATATTGTTAGTGTAGATGTGTATTTAGTAGAAAATAATCTAGTGTATTCAGTTCAGGTCCCATTGGTTATGCATTCTGTGTTTAGTGTGTTCAGAGTAATGCCATTTCGCATGCATGTGAAAGGTATTGAAGGGAGATTTGCCCTTACACAACCAGAAAAGGAATTTATTGTGACTGATGGTATTAAAGGTTTTTATGCATGATTAGCACAAACAGATATACAGCTGTGTAAAAGGATACAAGTCAAGGAACTGATTTGTAAGCAAGATTTTCCATTGTTTTCTAGCCATTCAAGTACAGATTGTGAGGTCATAATGTTACAACCTATATGGTTGATACCTCAGAGTTGCACTCAAAGGATTGTACGAGGGCCGTTCCGAAATTAATGCCTCCTATTTATTTCCATGGAAACTACAATAGATACCAAGAGCATAACAACGCTGTTTGATAGAGCAAATTCTTAGCTACAAAACACTATTTTTCGACTTAGTCACCACCATTGGTTATGCACTTT
>Ga0268261_10003435_pt1 | contig 11652 bp, 11 predicted proteins | sample TergutNc150P1_FD_190353 | JGI IMG/M metagenome (GOLD analysis project Ga0268261, IMG submission 190353) | Nasutitermes corniger P1 segment gut microbial community from laboratory colony in Florida, USA - Nc150 P1 (SPAdes) (version 2) | ecosystem: Host-associated > Arthropoda: Insects >... | reverse complement strand
TTAGAATTTCCATCCACCTACTTTTTATTGACTTCAAAAGTGGGCATGACAGCAATGACAGGGAGTGAATGTATGAAGCCATGAATGAACTAAACATTCCAGAGAAATTAATCAGGTTGGTCAAAATGATAACATCTAACATGCAGAGCCAGATCAAAACTCAGTAGAAGCTCACAGCACCTTTCATAATATACAAGGGTATTTGACAGTGAGACACACTGGCATGTCTTCTTTTTAATATAACACTGGAATATGCAATTAGGAAATCAGGCATACAAACAAGAGGCATCATATTCTACAAGTCGGTGCAACCTATGGGCTATGCTGATGACACAGTTATCATTGGCAGGTCCTCAGCATCAATGAAAGAAGCTTCTCAATTACTTGAAGAGGCAAGTAAGGAAGTGGATTAGTCATCAACGTAGGCAAAACTAAATATATGGTAGCAGCTAACAGCCAGAATTGCAGCAAACCCTGTGCCATTTAAATAGGAAGATACAGCTTTGAAAGAGTCAATAGCTTTACCTACCTTGGTACCTTGATGACTGGCAATAATAATGTCTCAGAAGAAATCACACACCACCTATAGCCTCTAATAGATCATATTTTGGACTGGAAAGTCAGCTTAAGTCACAGCTACTTTCCACAAAGACAAAAATTCTTATATATAAAACACTTGTGAGGTCATTATTTACATATGCTGCAGAAACCTGGACTATGTCAAAAAAGATGAAAGAAGACTGAGTATCTTCAAAAGGAAAATCCTTCATAGAATATATTGTCCAACATGCGAGATAGGGCAGTGGTGGAAGAGATACAACAGAGAATTACAAGAGCTTTACAATAAACCACATACAGTTAACATAATAAAATCCAGTAGACTGCAGTGGGTGTGCCATGTTGTGTGAATGGATAAAAACATATCACTTAAAAATATATGGACAAACTCTGGAGGTCAACAAGGACGTGACTGACTAAAATCAATATGGATTGATGGGGCAGAGGAAGACGCAAGAAAACTGGGTTGTAGAAATTGGCTGGCAGCTGCCCAGGATATAGGTCACTGGTGACATACACTTGAGGAGGCCAAGGACCACCCAGGGCTGTAGAGCCAATGATGATAATAATTTTTAACAGGTATTAAAAATGTTTCATCTGAACACATAAACCTTTGGATTGGAAAGTCAACAACAATTTATTTGCAGTTTGCAGCTAAAATGCCTGAAGTCATGTGTGTGTTGCCAACAGCATACAAAGTAATGGCAAGCATTTCAATTCCCAGCCTTTTCAAAGCAAAACCCTGCATTTAATTCTGGCACCTAAGGGTTAATAAACAGTACTCTATTCACTATTTCTGAATTTTTCAATTACTATTATTTTGTCAAAATACATAATCTAAGTTTTAAATATGCCATCTGTGTCTAGGATTCAAGAGAAAAAATTCCACTAAACCACCTTCTCTCAGCTTGCTAAATATGCCACTTTGCATTAAAACAAGTGGTGAACTGCAACTGGTGTTTGCCAGACAGCCACTAATGCAGTCACAATTACATGGTGTTGAATTTCAACCACCCCATACTTTTATAGGAAAATGCAATTATGAGAAACACCATGTTGCAACATCACACTCACATTTATCAACATTTTCTGTGAAAATTATGCATCAATCAAAATCTGATCAAGGGATATTTTTGTCTCAAAGGTCAAGGAATCATGAGGCAGGGCCTGTAGACAAAAAATAATGACACTATGCTGCCACATCATCCCTCAAACACATTTTCCACAAAAATCACATATCTGTCAAAATTATATTGATTTTTTTATCTCACTGTTCACCAAGTGCAGTCCACAGGTATGAATTTCCTGTCATTGTATACATTACGGTAATCATTCTTTTGTGGAATGTTCCGTTTCATTAACATATTCATGATTACATTTAAGAAATATAAAACAATACTAGTAAGAGACCCACAAAAACATGCGTAGTTCAGTGAAGTCAACTTTAATACATAAATATCACAGTTGCATGGGTTATTACACTAAGCAGTCTGGTAGGGAATCAGAAGATGGTGGCAGTGTGTTCCTCCATAACATTGGTACCTACATAACACAGCACACAGTGTTGTAACGCAGCTGAACATAATATGTATCCTCACTGCCCAGAAAACCTCAAATCTCAACTGCAATAATAATCATGCAGAGATCCACAATAGCTATATTCATTACCATTACAGAGACTGTGTTAAATGAAATATGTTTAAATTTCAGGCATCTCAAAAAGGCACGCATTTGTTAAACTTCCTCCAGCCTTAAAAAGGATCCATAACTACCCACTGCAACCACAATTGGTATTGCAAAGTATTGAAGTTTTGTGTTACATTCTGTTGGACATCAATACCAAAGTAATACATGACTAACACATCATCAGATGTTAATAACATCCTTCATAGCCTATAAGTAGTGTTCCTTCAGATAATTACATTGCATTTTGTGCAAACTTGTAAACTGTATAGGTCTAACATGCTGAGAAATGTCCTAGAATGATAGCATTTGATGGGGTGGTGGGGGAGTAAACACATTTTATATTGGCTTCACTGTTTGGTGTGTAAGATATTAAAGCCACATGAGCTACACCCAAAGCTGCATTTACAGCAACACACACCTGTTTCTTTTGAGAAACTCCCCATGGGGTTGGTGTTAGTCTCAGGAAGTCATCTGGTAATGGGCCCAGCAGTGGAGGTGCCCATCCTCGGACGGTTCTCATGGCTATCTCTGTATTTTGGACTTGCTGCGGAGATCGGTGTGGACTTCTGCAGAATAAACACTCTTTTACACAGATAATACGTCTTATACTTAGTGTACTGGTCATGCAGGGATTATTGTGTATGACTCTGGTAAGTCCAGTAGTTTGAGCACTACACTTTTCCATACACACTAAAATGAAACCTGTGTCAAAATATAGTCACAAAGCCTTTGAATGGGATATTTAAAATTTTCTTTTTCCAGACAACAAATGTTGCCCTGAATTAAAACAATGCTATTAACTCTGAAGTGTTAGACGATTTAAAAACCTATTTTACAACAGTAAATGTTACAGCTATCACAGTAAGTTAGTGTGGTACAGTACCTACCAACACCACAGAATAGCTGTCAAAATAATGGGAATTCTTAGCTGTTATATCTTCTTTTGAACTGAAACACAGTTCATTTCTACTTTCATTTTCCACTATTACCTATATACCCCATCCACTGTGTTACTACCCTTAACAATATGAAACCCACTGGTTAATTAAAAGTATGGAGCAGAATACCTCAAATACTTGACAGATTCCCTGTCTTTTATGGAACCTAGGGTTCATTACCATGGTCAAAACAGCCCAGTTCTGCACCTTCATATCCCAAATTAAATTAACCCACTTTATAACCTCATATTCTGCATCATTAAAATTCATTTCAATATGATCCTCCCATCTACCCCTACATCTCTTCCATGGCCTCCTTCCTTAAATGTTTCTCCACCAACCCTTCACACATGTTTGTCATCTCCCTGCATGCTAACCCAACAACACAATCCTTCATGACTATTATTCTACATATATTCAGTGAACGGAATGAGTTGTGAAGAGTTTAAATTTTTTTAAATACTGTTTTACAAGCTACATGAAAATGATAAATCTGAATCTTATTAACAGTCCTGTGAATCCATATAGCAGACAAGAACAAACACAACAACTCTACAATCACAATGATATATCCTACCTAGCTGGTGATGTTTCTGTGCTAGCACCAACAGGTGGAATCACAGCCAGTGTTTCTTTTTGTTCAATCTCATTGCGCAATTTCTCATTTTCATTATCTGTAGTCATTGCCAGTAACTGGTCAATAGTCGCATCCACTGCACCCTGATTTGCTCGCAATACAGCCTGTAACAAACACATGTGCTCTCACAGCAGTAAAAACCCAGCAGTGCTCTAGAAAATGCCATTCAAAAATAAGCATAATTAAAGTTTGTCATCTTTTCTATTTAACTCAGTGTTTCTCAAACCTTTTAATTTATAAAAACCTTCAAGGATCCCCAAAATAATACAATGCAAGAACCAAAAAATTACAAGCAGCCATGACGAACACTGATGTAGGATTAGGTTAGAGCCCTGTACAACAGAGGAATCATGGTTTTAACCTGGCTGGGGCAAGACAGTTTAATCTTCTCTACAGCAAAGAGCCCAGCTCTTAGGTCTACCCAGTTCCCTATTCAGTAGTAATCGGGGACTCACTCCCTGGGTTTAAAAAGCCCAGGGTGTGAATCTGATGATGTGCCTCAATTTAGTGCCAAGGTTAAGGATGCATGGTGCTGTATCTTTGCATGACTTCACAGCATGGTGCTTAATTACGGTCTGGTACTTTACCCTGTAACACTGCGCTACTAGTTGGAAGGTCCCAGGATCGATCCCCGGTCACTGGGGATTTTTTCTGGGGCATCAGACAGTTCCATGTGCCCTGGGGTCAACTCAGCCTCTAAAAATGAGTACCAGGACATTCCTGGGGGTAAAGACGGCCGGTGCGTAAGGGTGACGACCTTATCACCTTCATGTGCCAAGTGTCTAGAAATTTTGGAGCCTTAACCTACCAGAAACCCCAAAGGCCACTAGGCCTGTAGTGGGATTACTTTACCTTTACCTTTACTTTAACCTGTAAATGTGTTCAAGTACATTTCATTTTTAATAAATGTGAAAGTAAAGTTGTCCATTTGCTTAATTGAGCACCACACCATTAAAGTGTATGAGAGAGTGGAAGTATATAGCTCCATGCACTTTAAACTTCAGCACTACAAGCAGGTGCGGGGTTAGCGTCATACACTTACCACTTTATAACCATGGAACAAGTACCTGGTAACCACTGAATAGGAAGCTGTATGGAACTGTAAATTTTAAATCAGAGGAAAGTCTACTCACACAATCAAGAATAGTGTAAACAAAGGCAATTCACTGGTCTTATGTGAAGTGTGTGACTTTGTTGGTTTTCAAACTGTAATTGCCATAATTTCTTTAAGCCACCTGCCATAAGCCATTACAGTACAGAGAGTTTAATATTTACAGCTCTTAGGCTCTGCTTTAACTGAATAAGTGTAAACTTCTACCTCTCAGAGTAGGCAAACAGTGTTACACAAGCAGTAAGGAATGTCAGACTAACGACAAATCAGTCAGCAAATGTAGTGTTCCTGCATTACTTGCCTGGGATCAGAGAGACCAAAAAAAAAAAACTTCCATCACAATTTGAAAAACAAACTTACAGTTACAAATATGTACAATGTGCAACATTTATGGTCACTGTTCCTTCTGCCAAGACGTGCATATTCAGAGAGGAAGTGCAGATAAACGATTCACTAGATGAAGATGCATGGCCAGCTTTACACTCTGTTTGCTTTATCCATACAAAAAGTGCCCACGGACTTCAATGGGTGTCTGAGTGGGCTACAGAACCAGCCAAGTGATGCGAGGTAGAGAAACGAGTCCTACCACAGCCAGAAATAAAACCCTGGTCACCAAGCTCAGTGTCCATCGCTTTAATAACTGAGTTATCCATGGTTTTTCCATTCATAACTTTTCCTCTTCAAATGATATTAGGGTGACAAAGCCACAGACCACAAGATGGGTTGGGTATGCAGCATGCATGGGTTAAAGTGGAGAAATATATACAAATGAGAAATGTGGGAAATGTTACCCTTAACAAGGCGATAATTGGAACTCCGACAAAAAAGTAAAAGCAAATATTATAATGGATCATAGAGAACTATGGTGAGAGGGTCTGCCTACTCATATGACTAACGGCACATGCAAGATGGAGCCCACAATGTAGCCTAGCAGGTCGCTGGGAGCTGGAAAGGTAGCCTAGCAGAAACCGAGATGTCCACAGTGACGCTTGTTTCAGGCATATCATTCTAGCTGTCATTTTCGAGGCTGCTATTTGACAACTAGTTGTGGCACCAAAAACTGTGTATTCAAGTAGTAGTAGTGACAATGAGGAATTACTGGGAGCAGTGCTTCTAAGAGCTTACTGCAACAAGAAGTAACTGTGCAGCAGTATCAAGTGCATTCAGTCACTGCTGACAGAAATAATTTTGGAGAATAACACCATCTGTACAAAAAGTTAAGAAATTATCTTGGTCGATTTTTCTAATATTTAACAATGAAAACTGAAACCTTGCTGGTATATCAAAATTTTTTATATAGTTTATTTTTACAGTTTTGGATCAATTACTGTAAGAGCCAGCCCTCTTCTCCATCACACATTCATTTCTGACACACACATTGCAGGACTCCTTGGATAAGTAATCAGGTTGTTGCAAGGCCTCTGCATGAAACAATATAACATATACAGACAAGGAACAAACATCCATGCCCAAAACGGGATTTGAACTCACGATCTCAACAACCAGGTGGCCAAGAACTTCACCTCAGACTGCACAGCCATGGGGAATGGCATACACATGACTTATATTGCTTACTAAAGTGACTTACTGCTTGTGTTCATATTGCATGTGATTCTGTACACAGTGTCAATAAAATATATCTCTGATCACTGCATGGTTTCTGCCCATGCGTGACTTCTAAGCAGGTCACTTACAGCACTTAAAAAAATGAAACACTTCATTCTTCCAGTGACCAGCAAATTGGCAAGTGATGGGTATGGTTTTGGCTCAGCTTCATCTGGCACACCCCCATTTAAAATACACTTTTCCATTCTTCCCACCAGGTGAGCATTTTGTCTACAGGCGACCATCTGTACTCCATCTTGTGTGTACCCTAATGGTCAGGATGATTGGCACATTCTTGTAAATATGGTAATGAATCCTTAAGTACCATAAATGGAAAGGAATTTGTCTAGCTGAGCAACTGTTATCCTTTTAAGAATGAAATGCCTCCATAGTGTTACTCATACTCTAAAAATTACGAGCGGACACATGGGTGGAAGAACCAGACAATCCCCACATCAACTCAGGCCAACCCATCACATATACACTTGGTACATGTAAAAACAGTCTAAATACTTCAATATATCATACAAATGAAAACAAGTAAGTACCAAAGCATAAAGTAAGTGACATACTCTGCAAAGTTAACTGTAACCAACAAACCAATCTAATATTGATTTCAGTCTTGACACACGACTGCAGTGGTACTGTGAGTGTTGGTCTAATAACCATTCACCCTGCGGCCCAAGTCTATAAAAGACAGATATTTACAAAAATGATGTATCACAGATGGGACAAAGTCACATCAGTTCAAATTAAGTAAGCTCTCTCAACTCTGCCACACTGGAATGAGAATGGAAACACAGGAGATGATAGGAAGGAAACCAACCAGGACACAAGGCATCCTTATTCTGTTCCTTCACTATTTATTAAAAAACACATTTTTCATACTTATTTTATACCACGGTACATTTGGAACGAAACGTTGACAAGGACAGAGCGTACAAAAACATCAAACCTACTGGTAATTTATCACAATCTCGAGTCCCTTTAATCCAGTCAACATAACTACATCCTGTCTCTTTTTTGGGCTGACTTCAATATTAATGTACCATCTTCGTCTACATCGGCCATGTGGTCTCTTATAATCAGATTTTTCAACCGAAATACTGTATGCATTTCTCATCTCTCCTATGTGCAATATGCTCCATCAACCTCACCCTTCTTGATGCAGTCACCTTGATAACAATTGGCAAGTAGCAGTGATGCTCATAAAAATTTTGGTCTTCACAAATATAATGCCATGCAGACTGGTATATGGGTACCAATGCTTCCAAGACAGCAAGCTTTTCCATAACTGATACCAAATGACATCCTGTCATAAAAAAAGACGACTGGCAACTTCAGAAATTATGAAGTTCCTCGTGGTTCAAGGAAAAATTTATGCCTGGCACCATGTCCCTCAAAATGACAAAAATTCACTTCAAGAGGCCTGTAAAGCAAAGGAGGAGGAGGAAGAGAAGGGGAAAAATAAAGAGGGTGAAAGAAAAAGGAAAAAGAAAATAACAAAACTTATAAAACAAATGAGACTATCTACATAAGAGTGCACAGTTATCACCCTATCACAATAAACATATTATAACCGTAAAAATTAATTTAAATAGATGTTTTATAAATATTCCACTTTTTCTACTTATCTTAAAAATACCATGGTATAAAAATTCAGGCACATACATATTAAACACTATTTGTTGATTCAGTTCACATCATTCATGAATCTGCCTATGGACATGCTTCAACAATATTCTGTTCACATCATAACACACACATTCAACCTTACAGTATTACATCAAATCTTATCTTCATTTGACCAGCATAACACACCTGGTGTGAAAACAGATATCAAATCAATACAAATGAACTAAAAAGAAACCATAACACGATTGCCTCTTATATTAGCTGTAAGGCAATCAAATCCCAAGAAGAAACAGCCACTGCATGGTAGGGTTAGAGATTCTTTACAGATACAATCAGTCCAATGTCATGTAGTGATACTGCATTAATTCGTTCACCACAAAGCAAGAGTTACAAATAAATACTCCTGGATGTTATTATGCTCCAAATATTTTTTAAGCTCTTAAAAATTACGTAAAATGCTAAAGTAAGTTTGTTTACCTCAATCACTTCATCATCCATGTCAGGAAACATTGTTTTGAAGTCTGCCATAGCTTGATGAAACTCAAGCTGAGTGGTTTGTTGTTGTACTGTAGCCATTTTAGAGGTGATATACTCAGAAACGTTTGGATCACTTCATTGCTAATACTGCAGGACGTTATTAAGCTCAATTCATTGTGATTTGGTAATGTTCGTGGGTTTTATTCGCGGAAATTCATTCATGGTTTTGAAGGATTAGGCCGTACTGAAAAAGACAGCTATTAAGACAGCTACAGGCCAGACTTAGTGATAGGACGTGTGCGTGAAAAATAGTACATGCTTTTCATCGGACTGTATGCGAAGACCTGAGTAAAAGACAAATACCCAGAACTGCAACATGACTCTTGGCTCCATATACCCAAAGGAAAACACAGATTAGCTAGACATTTTAAAATACAATTTTGTGGAATCTTCGTAGGAATCAAGAGTGTCAAAGTTTCTGTTATCCATCGTGAGTTGCTGCACTAGCTGTTTCACGCAAGATGAATGACACTTAACATAATTTCTCGTCGGCGGCCATATGCAATATACCTAATTTAGCGCTATCTCATGGCACATCGTAACTCTACTTCAGGAACGGAAGCACGGATTGCAGCTCATGCATGCTTTTCGTCCGGCGTGAGAGTAGTTGTGTTTTCAGTGCGAATATGAGACACAATTGCTTAGTCGATAAATGCTTTCTTTGATAGACACAGGAAATATGACGGCTCTGGGAAACTCGTAAAGGCTCAATTTATTTACAATGTTCCAGTCCTAATAGTCGACTATCTTATTCCGTACTTCCTCAGTTACAAAATGAACATGCAGCGAAGCAGTCACGGATCACCTGTCTAGCAGTGACGTCTGCGAAGTGACGCCGTATGATTCGATAGACATTGACCCACTTCTCGAAGGAACCCGTGGTTCAGGCCTTCGCTCTTCTCAAATGTTACGCGACGTAGGTTGGTAATTAGTTGCCGCCGTTTCGGGACAAACTGTCAATCCGGTTCTCAAGGGCCAAGCAGTAACAGACGACAGGATTCTTCATAGCCACCGCTGTTGGAACTTGAATTTCACGTAAGAAGAAGATGTGTTAATAAATACGAGCATTTTTTGCATACTCTGAGAGATATCACTAAAAATGCAGCAAATTACCTGTACATTTCACCTAGACCTAACTGGCAATGACAAATTTAATTTCCATTTAAAAATTTCGTATTTTGTGTAGACAACTTGTACAGTTGCCCCAACCCAAAAATCTAGATTGGCGTTCAGCAGCCCTCTGAGTTGCGGGGTTTGTTGAATGTTTCATAACGAAGAATATTTTGTAAATCAGTATCACCTTCACGGTACAGTGAAAAACGGGGGAGCCTGCAGTAATAGAACGCAAATTTGTCGCGTCGTGTTCCTACACACCTGAGTTGCACAGTTATTGCTGGCAGTGTCATGACGTAACGGTGCACACAGCGGCCTCAGGACTACGCTCTCACCTCATTTGCTATTTATAATAACAAATTGCAACATAAAATGGCAAGAATAGTGGCAACTTCTTCAAGGTCGCCGGGGCCCACAGTGTTCTGAAAATATTTCTGACTGAAAGTGAATTCCTTTTTTGGTTGCCTGTAGTTACGAAATACCACGTAAACTTTAGTTTAGACACTACCGAATTTATAAGTTTATATATATATATATATATATATATATATATATATATCTGAATGCAACTGCGTGATGAGTCATTCGACAGTTTCCATTCGGAATGTTTATATTAGAATGGCGATGTAGTTACAACGAATAAGTTATGGAAACAGAATTAATGGGTTTGTTATTACGTGGCACAAAAAAAATGTTTCTACGCTTGAAAGTTTAAACTTGTACAACAAAAGTATTTTTAAGAGGTATCGTACATTATCTCAATCACTCTTTCATTACCACCTGCCTACATTGAGCAGTATTGTTCTTGAGGACTTAAGGTCCGATTCACACCACAGCGACAGTCACATGCTAGACAAGGGTTGGCTAAATATTCAATGTACCTGAACAGTAGAGCACACAGTCATGAAAAGACGCAAAGAATGATTTCTAAAAACGCGAGCGTACCCACAGTGGGAATGAAGCCAAATAATAGTCTTCTATCTCTATTTTTTACCGACATCAGAAATGTTTCCCTCTGGAAGTCTATAACCTGTCAATCTTATTCATTTGTGGTTTATTTGATTACCCTGTCTAACTCTAACTACAGAGTATCGAACGATAAAATACTTAATAAGAAATTAATTGGAAAGGAAGTGGCCTGACCTCATTTGATTTATTACACCCTTTGCTTCGAGGGAACTGGAAAAAAAACATGAAAGACTTCAGCCGGAATAGTGAGTCTTAGGGCTGAAATTTGAGCCATGATCTTCCCGAATACGAAGCAGGAATGATAATACTTTGACCCGACGTTAGGTGATTTACACGGTAAACACAATTTACCTAGTTCATGAGCACCCACAGTGGCCTCAATCCCAAACCACATTTAATCCAGCTTACATTATCCCATCTATCTTTTTAAAGATTAATTTACCATTATTTTTCCATATACGCCTAGGTCGTCCAACTGTTTTCATTTCTCATGGTTTTCTCTTCTCTCCTTGCTTGCGATATGACCCAACCATCACATCATTAATTCGATCATCTTAATAGTGTTTGGAGAAAATCACAAATAATTATTTTTCTCATTTTGCAATTTTATGCAGCCTCCCGCCACTTTCTTGCAGGCCAGAATATTGTTCTCAGCATCCTGTTTTGAAGTACATTCAATCTAATTTAATTTTATCCATAGCGCGGTATTCAATTAGTAGTTCGCGACGTACTGAAAATGGTCATGCAAACGGACAACGCATCAGCAAAAATGGTCTTGGAATGTTTTGCGTCCAGTACAAAATTCCAGCCGTGCCCGAACAAGCCTGGGGCTTTCTCATCAATCTAACCCCCCCCCCCCCCAA
>Ga0268261_10003434_pt1 | contig 11653 bp, 11 predicted proteins | sample TergutNc150P1_FD_190353 | JGI IMG/M metagenome (GOLD analysis project Ga0268261, IMG submission 190353) | Nasutitermes corniger P1 segment gut microbial community from laboratory colony in Florida, USA - Nc150 P1 (SPAdes) (version 2) | ecosystem: Host-associated > Arthropoda: Insects >... | reverse complement strand
GTTGCTACGAAGAGTGGGAACAACGTCTCCGGAGGTGTGTAGCCTCCCAAGGGAACTATTTTGAAGGGGACAAACTCGATTTGTAGTTTAAAAGTAAGTACAGAGTTATATTGAATCAGTCTCATTACTTTATTTACAGACCTCATATTCTACACCTAAAAGCCTAACAGCTCAAGTTGTAACTTTAACCCTCATTAAAAATACATACAGAATATAAAAGACATATCATTATCATTCTGTTACACCACAGACCCTAATTATGTGCAGTACAAAGATCCTGTTAACATTACTGGCACAATAATATCGGAAACTGTATGTAACTAAAATGACACTGAACCACAGAAATTTACAATACATAAATATTCCTGCTGTATTAATGTATTTTTACTTCCAGCTGTGTATGTTTGCCCTGTTACTGTGTTCAACTTCAGTGATCCTCACAAAGAGATAAGCACAGCAAAGTTATGGCAGTCATTTATGAATGATCTAGCAGTATTTATGAAATTGTTTTCCTGAAAGAGTTAAAAAAAAACTCCATTCCCAAAGTGTTAATCAACTGAGCTGTTACACTGCATCCTGCTACAAACTACAGTACATTTTCAATCCTCACCCCCAAACAGTTTACCCCACTGAACCATGGCTAATTAAATACGGTATCTACTTTTTTTTTCTCTAGGCTTTGTATACAGCATGCAAATTGAAAAATGTTGTTACAAATTTTCATGAGACACCCTGCCAAGAACAAATTAGCAATGGACCACTACTATTTCCCTTATACCATTTCAATTAAAAAAATACTCGCTGATAAGCTGTGAATCTGCAATCTGGTCCAACAAAGAACTTGCGAATTTGACCTCTGTTTTAAGTATTACAATTTTAAAAAACCACACCACAATTCCTATATTCTTTGAAAGTTTACAAACAGACTTACTCAACTTGGCAAAGGCATCTTATACTATCAACAATAACAAATATTTTGGGTACATACCATATTAATTATAGCTACTGAGGGTACAATGCCCATGAAGAGATAAAAGACAGTTTCCAGACATTTGTAGCGTTCATGAAACAACTGCTGATACAGGATACCAAGTGATGCAAGAACCCATACTATCCACCACAGCTCGGCAGTCCAACCAGTTAAAGGAAATGGTTGTATGGTCAGCCATGGAAAATATGACGCTGCTATGAATACATATATCATTGCTCTGTCACCACGATGCAGCATGTCCTTCAATGGCCTGTGTAAAAAACAGAAACATAGCCTTCATTGAACATGCACAGATAATAAGGAAAACTCTGCACATGGTGAAATGTGTCAAAATAATTTGATGTAGTTTGCTTCCAAATAATAAATTGTGTGAAGCAATAACTCCAATTATTATGTACTTTCCACACAAAGTGCATGACAAACACATTACTGGACATTTTGTTTTTGAAGCTACTGGATCAATGATTGCATTTACTGCTAGGGGGTTTACATTACAACTTGTTAGTTTAGTTTAGTATTATCTCATCAGTCAACTATGTTCCTGCTCCATTCAAACACCAGACTGAACATTATCAGATTTCTCAGAAACAATTCATACATAACATTAGTACATGAAATAAAATATGGATCTCATTACAACCTACAAGTCAAAGTAAAGTGTCTTAATATCTTCACTGTGTTGGGAATAACCTATTGAACATGGCATATGTTGTTAGCAAATTAAGAATATACCTGAAGATTAGATTTCTAAGCTGTGATGCCAGGTAGTCTGGCAGAAATTTACCAGTTATTTACAGGAACATGCAGCATCAATCTTAAAGATACAGGTGTGGTTCACTAATGCAGTAAGACCAAGTAATTGCTGCATCAGACACAATCACTGCTATAATAGATTTCAATTTGCCTGGGTCCACTATTGCTGCTGCTGAACAGTACTGGATGTATCCACTGCAGTATGTTCTGCTCTTGTGACAGTAAGTTCAGTTTTAGTTTAATACTGAATAATATATGATTATTCATGAGGTATGACATGCCACAGGAAGACACCTCAATATCATGCAATTTAATTTCCTACTGTCAGCAATAGTAACATGGTTGCCACACAGTTATAATGTGAAAAGAGCAGTTCTGACAATTTATTTAACAAAGAACCTGCAGTCTTTAAAAAATAAAATACAATTATGATAACAACAGACATTGCCATTAATTATCACTGCAACACTTCAACTATTTAGATCTTTGTTTCTTAATATCATAGACAGTGGATCAACTTACATCATACTTGTCATGCAACTTTACTAGGAACCTTTATCTAGACATTTTAATAACTCCACTTTGTCCCTTCTTTATACTAACGTGTGACATGGTCCACCTCAGCATACATCACATCCAATTGTCTTCCAGGACTGATTTTTAACATAGTGTCCATGATGCTATAAAAAGGGACTACATATGCAACAGAAATGTAGGTGGGAACCAAACACAATACAACTGATAGTGGAGCTTTCCAGATACAAGGTCACCAGGTAAAAGAACCAGTACTGTACAAAATTAATCAAAGCTGGTTGTTATATTCCTGTATATCCAAAGTTTTCCAATTTTGCAGTTGCCTGTTATTATAGTTTGGTGTCCTATTTCCAGTCATTGTTGTACTGCACTTAATCTATTTTGCCAGTAACAAAGGGGATCTGATAGCAAAATAACGAAAACATCACTACCAGATGTCACATTAGGGACATATATGACATATAAAGGGTTCTTATTTTATTTGATTAGCATCGTTTGTCACTTCCTGTCCCTACTCTGCTCCATGTTGTATGCAATAGGCAGAGTGGGCTACATTAATAATATAAAATGAGCTGACAAGAAGTTGTGAAAAACAGCCATCAGATGAAATACTGACCCTACTTTGTTGATCAGGTGTACATTTTAATTTTAGCATGTGTTTCATATAAAACATAAATATTATTTGAAAAAATAAAATAAAATTATGAAATACATAGCACTTTGTGGGGAAATTAAACAGAGACTGTGCAGCATGTCTTAAAAGGTGTGGTAAGTATCCCTGGTGCCTAAATATATAAAATGGGGTGTAACCTACATGCATCTTACACATTAGATGGCCAGTTGTTAAGGTTTAATTTATCTGGCCCACCTTGTTGGTCATTTCCTGTCAGTCACATCAAACTTGTGTGACTCAACAAGCCAGCGACACCCACACTGTCAGAATAGGTTGTTATTGTCTAGTTGTCAACAGTCAGTCTTGTACAGCAAACAGGAATGTCCGCATCATCAGCATAATTACAACAAATCTGGTACATCTACATTCATGTAAGGAAAGATAATTCTGGTTCACAAACTCTACAAAACAGATTGCGAAGCATTGTGAATTTTATAAAGTGGTATCTTTACGTGGTGCATGATGGAGAAACAAATCCCACACTTGTACTGTTTCATGATGAAGCTTGGTTTCATCTCAGAGGACACCTGAACTCTATGAGTAACAGTTTTTCAGTGTTAATCCATGAAGTGTCATTATATGATATGAGTGGTGTGTAGTGCTGAGTTCAACTACAATTACTGGGCCCATTTTTTTCCTGATATTAAGAACTTTAACTGATGGTACACTTTGACACCATTTTTTGAGCAGTAGGCAGAGCAGACAGAGATGTTATCACCAGTAACTGAACACACATGTGACTATGCGAGATGTATAAGATGGACCTCCCAAGTAAGTTGGCAGTTTTCTGTTATTCTCTTACCAGTGCTGCTATCAGATAGGCTTGGAGACTTTTACATGTGCATTAGTGTATTCAGGTCAGGCAAGAGAGTGATGTGCATGTACCAAGCCACACATTTTGGGACAACAAAAACTGTTTTCAATACTTCTGTATAAGGTACAAACATCATATTTTTCAGTTGTCATCTACAACTCATTTAATATAACAAGTGGAATAATTATGGAATAAACAGTACACAATGATCTAAAACACGCATGTGTTTCAAACTACTGGAACTACATTGATGTTAAGCACATTTGTCCTGGTACATGTACTCAGGGTAACATAGCCCTGCATTCGATCATTTTACCCTGAATGTACTATGACTCTTTCAGTTTTAGTTTCAACGATGGAAAAACACCCAAGAAAATCCAGCACAAATTCTTGGACTAAGACAAACATGTGAAAAGTCATTAAAGCTGTGCATAATAAAAATATGGGCAAAAGGCTAGTCAACTGTTTAAATGCCTAAACAACAGTGAGACAAGTGGAAGGTAAACACATAACGCAAGCAGAACAATGAAGCCTGACGTTTTTGTTCAATGCCTTAACCACTTTTTGATCCACACCAAACCAACCACTAGTTGGTAATTTCAAATGGTCATGTTACCCATAAAAGAAGTCTGTAAGTAGTTGCAAAAGCAAGAGAAAACAGGATCACCATATTCTCTTCCACCATGTTTGATACATCTAATGCAATATTTGGATGTATCCTTAATTTTTTCTGTGACCAACTGTTATGATGCAGTCCTCACAAATAATCACCCACATCATGTGTCACAATGTGTTATGTAAGTTCCATGCTTGGTGAAGTTTACTTCAAAGCTGCACACCAATCACAGTCATTAATGGTTCCCACAAGTGTAGCACTGTTCCATTTTACAAGAATATTTTCAGTAAAACTAACTTTCTTGCTGCTGAAGTAACTGATCAGTCACATCACACTCAGAAATTTCCATAATAAGCAGAAAATATGGCAGAAACAGTAGATGATTCCAAAACTTCTCTGCTTGAAACTGTTATCAGCCAACTCCTGCCTTGGCTACTATGAGCACTGAGTAAGCAGTGCAGTCTCCCTTACTGCCAACATCGCAACAGTTAAAGACTACAGCACATCAAATGACAGATCTTACATGTTACCCACTTGTTTCTCAGTCAGTCCTACAGAGATTCTGCCCTTGTCAGAAACAACTCAGATCCAAAAAAGTGAAAGCCATAACAGATTTAATTCTAACAAGCAGCTCTTACAAAAGATATTTGGTTGAGGAGAAGGACATGAAAGAAGAAATTGATAGACCTAGACCTAATAGAAAGGTAGAATAAAAAAAAAAAAACGGCAGAGGCAAATTAAAAGAAGCCCACTTTATAGTAAAACTAGAAAAATTAGCAAGCATAATAAAATGGACGTACACAGGAAAATGTCCAGAACTCTGTAACTAAGCAAGAAAAAAAAAAAACAAAAGCAAAGATGCAAGCAAAGAAAAAAATGCAGAATGTATTTTCTACCACGAAACAAACTAATTCTACTAGTGGTGAGAAATGGGTTCATTGTTATGTTGTGTTCCAAAGTGGCACATGAAGTGTGTGCTGAAGTTGACCTACCAAGTAATGGTGACTTCATATGTACCTACTTCTTTCCACAATTTACTTCCATGAATAATACGTGTACAGAAGACCACTGTGGCTTTTATGAAATTTTTAAAATTATTCCAAAAATTTCAAATGTAAAACTGATTTCAAAATGTCTGGAAGGATGCATAATGTGGTTAAATTTAATTGCCTGTATTTATTCCTCATATTCCTTTACTAATGTTACATTTCCTTAACACAAACACAAGAGGGCCGGCATAAAATGGTCATTTCGTAAGGCTGCAGGACAGTTCGCATTTCAGAAGAACAAAATTTTATAATCGTTGCAGGGAGAGTAAGTATACTGGTACTGAAATTTATTTTATTAGATAGATGTGTTGAGAGAGGTTGACCAGATTGACGCATTAGGCAAGTGTGTGCACAGCAGATAATTAGGAAATCTGGCCATTGACAGAGTAGTGTTAGAGCAAAGTAGATGAAGGGAGACCAGAATATTTAGAAGGTTTGGTTTAGTTTAGTTTATTTGTTCATCCACTCAGTCACACATGTAACATTGGATACGTCAAGGAGATAGACTAGGTGTCTAGCGGGTAGCAGAACAGACATGGTAGATGCAAGTTTGGATTTTACAGTTTTTGGACCTCTTAAACCTTGTAGGGGAGGATACAGTGTTAGTTTGCTCGTACATTAAGGAAAACTGGTAGGACGCTTATTTGGGGTTCATAGTTGACACAACATGTCGGATATAAACGCTCATGAAGAAAATAGTGAAAAAAACTTAACAGATAATGAAAGATTCCTAAAAAATTCTGGTTGTGAGAAGTGTCTTGATATGGAAACTCAATTTCAAGAGGGCCTAAGAGAGCTAAGTTCTGCACAATTAATTACAGAATTGCTTAGAAATGAATATAAACTGAGCATGTCTATAGAAGAAGATAGTAACAATCCTACCACATCACAGGTAAGATTAGATGGAGAAGAAAATGATAATTGCAAATTGATTACTTCTAGACATACTAAAGGACAAATAAGAGAAAATATAAAAACAAAGGAAAAAGATTTAACATTCCAAGTAAACCAAAAATACGTATCAACAAATCGATATGCAGCACTAGAGGCACACAACGAAATGTATATAAATGATATAGAAACAAATACTATAACAGAATATGAACAGATATAAGTAGAAACCAGAATGATAAATTCAACAAATCAGGAATACATAACACAAAAACAAAGGGAAGACTGGCAGATTCATCCAAGCAGTCAAAAGAACAACATAACCTACAAAATCCAAAGACAAACCAAACAAGTCAAACCATGGAGGAAGAGAAATTGAGTTATCTCATCCCAAACATAATTAATGGTCAAATACTAAGTAAGGAAAAAGGAAGATCTACGACATCAAAAAAATTTCTACAATATGTTAGCAAGATGAACTCAATAAATGTGTGTAGGACGGATACAAAGAGAAGTTATATAGATACAGTGTTGTGTAATAGAAATCTATGTAAAAAAACACGGTGAACATAAAATTGTGTTTCTAGAAGACAGTCACACAAGAAGTCTGACAGGAAAGTTAAGAGACAATTTAACTGACAAGTTTGAAATTACAGGTTATACCACCTTGGTATTTCAAATACTGTTGATAGCACAAGCACTTTCAGGGTTGCGGGAGTAGCAACTCCTGACGTGTCATCTTGTTCAGGTTTTTGAGTTTGATACATGAAAAGGCCTCTAAGAAAATTGGCTACAAAAATTATGTGTGTTTGGTGTTCTTGTCTGTTGGTGATCTGCTTGTGAAGCACATCACCAACAGACAAGAACACCAAACACACACAGATGACATACACATGCGGCCACATACTGCGTAATAATACGAACTCACCGAACGCAAATCGGCGGGAGGGATAGTAACGGCACAAAGCACAGCGGAGGACCCCCTTTGGATGGTCGTGGAAAAAGACCGAAACATGTAGGGGTTTTATACTTACAAACACGTTTTTAACATTTTATTGGTTTTAAATGTTGAAGTGATTGTGTTTTAAAGTGTGAATAGTGCATGAGTTGGATTGTATAACAAGTGTAACAAGTTACTGTACCATTTTTCTCAGTTTCCAGTTTCAATGGAACATTTGAAGCTTCAAAAACAAAAAACTGACGTAGTTGCTATTGATGGACCACCACTGGGCTCCATGAATGGACCGGTGGGCCATTCATGGAACCCTGCATTGTTACAAACTGCCAGTACTGTATAAAGTTTTCCATATGCTATTAAAATGCTTAGGTCTTCTTCTACAATTATGTGCAACTAGCATGGTGTGTGAAGAGAAAAACTTGTCATGCAAGCCACCTGAAAAATAAATTTTCAGCTGCAATTGTAAGATGCCAGAAGCTGTTAAATATGGAAGGCGAGAACCTTAAAATATGGAGATAGCTCTTGAAGAACTTAGAAACGGCGATACTGGTTTAAATGCAGCATCACTTCACTATCCTCTTTGAAAATATACCTGAAGAGACACTTAGATGGGAAAAATTATTTTGCTGTGGAAAACACTCAAGTTATTGCCAAGGGGAACTGGTTAACCGTTTTGCAATTGGAACAATATGAGTTTTATATAACCATCACTTACTTAAGAAACCTGGCTTTTAAAGTTAGTGAACTAAATCAATTTTCTTACACACCAAATTAAGACAGATACCACTGGAAAGAATGATACTGTGAGTTCATAAAACAACATGCACAACTAAATGTGGCAGCCACATACTAAAAGAATTCCAGGACACCAGGTTTCAGTCAGGACAGTGTAACCGAACTCTTCAACTTGCTTGAAAGAACTGTTCAGCATAAAGTTAATGTTTTTATAAATTATGTGTATAATGTATATGAAAGTGCTTTAAAAACATTCTAGGGAAAAATCAGAAAAGTGATAATGGAGAAATGTAACATCACATATTTGGTCAGTTTGAAGTGTAAAGAAAGCAACCATTACAACAGCAACTGTCTGCTGTGTCAGCACTGCTGGTTACTGTGCACCTCCTACAGTGAATAGAAAGCGGCAAAAACATGTGAAGACTTAAAACGTGGGGCACCTCCAGGACTTTTTTTATTCCATTCAGAGAACAGCTATGTCAGCAAAGAATATAGTTTTACAAAATATAATACATTACCGGACGTGTAAACCAACATTTTCCTACGTTATGCGAATGGTCCATTGATGGAAACAGAGTGGTCCATTCATGGCACCCTAGTGCTATAAATGTACCAGTTGCAAAGTTTAATAAAATATTTTTTTTCAAAAAGTTGTTGATGTGTCACATTCATGAAATTTGGTTTCCTAAAAGAGAACAGAGCAAGGTATTGAAAGCAATATTTATTTTTTGTCTCTACACAACACATTCCTTTATTTCTGTCAATAATGCTAAACTGGTCCATTGAGGGCAACCTTAAACTATCTAATAAAAATCAAGACATTGAGAATCTAACTAATAAGGATGTCTTAATATTTATGGGTGGAAAAAATGATGTACATACCAATAACTCAATTAATGGTCTTAGATTTATACCTCAGTTTGTGAACAAGAATACCCAGACAAACACTATTATGTTAACTACTTCTCATCGCTATGATATTCAGATACTTCCAATGTAAACAATGAGGTAAAAAAATTCAACAGAAAATTGAGTAAATATATGAAGCTCAATACCCATGTCACTATAATTGATGCTGATCAAAATGGAATATTTTACTAAACATGGTCTTGGGAAAGAAGAAATTTGTAAACAAACTGCCACTATTATTGATAAACTGTTTCAAACTGAGGTTTTACCTATTTGTATTGACTGGAAAACCAACCAAACTATTAGGATAACTATGCATAACACTAATATACGTAATGATGTAAAAATACAAATAGGAAGGATAATATCGACAGTGAAGTGAACAAGAAAAATATGCTTAAGGAAACAATAGAAATAGATGACAACACCAAAGTTAGGCATCAAACAGTCAACGGAAGTTACCTAGTAATAATAATGATTATTTTTTATGGAAAGTTTAAGTAATAAACTAAAGATAAGGGGCAAGAATACACAATTTGTAAATAATACTCCACAAATTATAAATTGTAATGCATTTCCTTCAAAGAACATTGTAACTTTGGAATTAAACAGACAGAATATCATTGTTGACGAGGATGATGGTAATAATGGTGTATAATAATAATCATCAATTATGGTGTATAATAATAATAATAATAATAATAATAATAATAATAATAATAATAATAATAATAATGATGGTGTATAATAATAATTATCAATTATTTTTACCAAATAATTCACCAAAAATTTTCCATCAAAACATATGGAAACTTAAATATAAAACTACTGAGTTGCTTAGTTCCTTACATTCTGATCTCCTGCATATTATCGGCATAACAGACATCACCTCAATCGACTAGAGCTAAATAATATCAGTATAGAAAACTATATCTTGGGAGCTAGCTATTGTAGAAAACATTTTTTACAAGGTGGAACTTGCATTTTTGTACATAAAAGTATAAAATGTAAGATAAGCATTAATAACTACTGTTTAGATCACGATATTTAAATTAGTGGAGTAAAACCAGAGATGACTAAATCTAATATCTAAATTTTTTCTATTTATAGAGAACCCTTGGGCATTTTTATGAATTTTTTTTACTGAAATTAGAGAATATTTTCAAGCTCTTTATGAATCCCAATACTGAAATTATAATTTGTGGAGATACTAACATAAATTATTTGGTTGATACTTACAGGAAAAGTCAGCTAAACACATTACTCATTTCATATAACCTCTTTGATACAGTTCACTTTCCAACTGGAATTCAGATAGTACAATTTCTGCCATTGATAAATATCTTTATAGATTTTTCTAGACAAGGAAACTTTGTAATGTTCCCTTTTTTATAATGGTCTATCTGACCATGACGCTCAGTTAATAAGATACATGATATTGGTATTTATGAACAAATATATAATACTATAAATATTAGAAGAATCAATGAAAATTCTTAAATGATTTTAAATACAGTCTAACTTTTGAGTAATGGGAAGATATCTTTGCAGAAAAGGAAGTAAATATCATATTTAACTCTTTCTTAAATACATTTTTAAGGAACTTTCAGTCTAATTTCCCTTTAATAAAGAAAACAAAAAATAATAAGTTCTTTCCAAAAGGTACTGGATGGGTTACTCCCTATATTAAACTTTTGTGTTCCTTAAGAAGAAACGTTAGTTTATTGACTAAGAACTATATGATATTAAAATTACGAGTCACTATAAATACATTTGTAAAACACTATCACACACTATTAAAGAAACCAAAAAACCATACTATAATACTAAAATTACTGCATCTGAGAATAACATTAAAACGACATGGAACACCGTAAAATCTATAACCACTAGGAGGAGAGTATACAAAGAATTCAAGACCTTTGAGATTGATGGGAACTGAATTAAGTACTGCCAAATAATGTCTAACTTTCTGAATGACTACTTTAAATCTACAGCCATAACAGTCAATGATGGTAAACTTCATATAGGAAAATTGGATATTAACCACCCTATGGAATATTTATATCAAACTTTTAAAAACCTTTTCCTAGTATTGAATTTCAATATACATCAACTAAAGAAATTATTACTATTAAAAAATTACTGCTTTTCTAGAACATTCTAACCTACATGGCTACGATCAAATTAAAAAAAAACCTAAAAGCTAGTTCACAATTCATTATATCAACCTAACTTATATTCATAACCAGTCTTTATCAACACTTATCTTTCCTTCACGTTTACAATATTCTGTAGTAAAGCCTTTATTCAAAAAAGGAAACAAAGTGACATGTCAAATTACAGACCTATATCATTACTAATGTCCTTTTCAAAACTATCTGAAAAGCTAATATATGTGAGAATATATCAACATGTTGTTGACTGTAACATACTAGCTGATGAAGAGTATGGTTGTACAATAAATTCTACTGTAAAAACCACAACACATAAATTACTTAATACAATACTTAATACCTTAAACGACAAAAAAATACTTGGTGGTATATTTTGTTACTTACATAAGGTTTTGATTGTGTTAATCACAAAATATTGCTTGATAATTGGAATTTTATGGTATTACTTGTAAGTTCCTTAATTTAATAAAATCTTATCTTGAAGACAGAGATCAAAAGGTCTCAATATGTTCCAATATACACTCCGATAATATCTCTTTGGATTGGGGGGGGG
>Ga0268261_10003433_pt1 | contig 11654 bp, 4 predicted proteins | sample TergutNc150P1_FD_190353 | JGI IMG/M metagenome (GOLD analysis project Ga0268261, IMG submission 190353) | Nasutitermes corniger P1 segment gut microbial community from laboratory colony in Florida, USA - Nc150 P1 (SPAdes) (version 2) | ecosystem: Host-associated > Arthropoda: Insects > Digestive... | reverse complement strand
CGAATCCCACCGAGGGCATGGATATTTGTCTGTTGTGTGTCGTGTGTTGTCAGGTAGAGGTCTCTGCGACGAGCTGATCACTCGTCCAGAAGAGTCCTGCCGACTGTGCTGCGTCGTCGTGTGTGATCTAGAAACATCAAGAATGGGTGCTCCATATATATATAAGACATTAGTCGCCTAAAGGTTAATAATTTAACCCTTATCCTGCTAATGTGGAGAAAATGGTGAGCTCCTAATAATGCCAGCAAATAACAGATGGGATTTAATTCGGTGTTAAAGGGTTAACTGAATCCCTTAGCAGTAAATGGTTGTAATCTCGACCGGGGCAGAGGACAACCCTACTGAGAATTTTCGAGGTATTCCTCAGCCCCTCATGGTAAACACAGGTAGAGTCATTCTGCAGGTCACAAATGTTGACGAACCTGTACATTCCTATTTAGAATATACACTATTCATCGTCTCATCTTCCGGGTTATGTAGTCCTACTTTCGTAAGAGCACAGCCTACTGCCTCTTTCTTCAGGGTTGTAGCGAGGTGGTATACGTTCCGCAACGGCGGCACCTACCTTTCAGATTGCATTATGCCATAACATAGTAGAACACAAACAAGTTTTCACCGCCACGAGAATACCATTCACAGCTAAATAACGTCTAATACTGACAAGGCGTGTAAGAACCTAGAATCTACCGATATACACTACCTGATCCCTTACTTAAAAAAAAAAATACCTTCAACACAAATGAATGTTTCATTACCACCGAAAGTGTTATCCAAGTGCAAGAATCGTACACAAACCCAAGCAGACGAAGCAAATAAAAGGAATTAGACAGTATAATGTACTCGAGCCTTGCCAAACAGTGAGCGTGCAACAAAACCGAATGAGGCCATTTCTTAGGCACGGTGACACCGACGCGTTGCGTCACAAACATTAAAATTTAACAAATACTAGAGGCGGTCAGGCAGCGCTCGGGAAGGTCAAAGCTTGTTTTTCGTCGCGCAGCCACCAGCTCCATGTCGACTAACTTCCTGTGAGATTCATGGAACACGAATGCCACTGAAGTGAGTTTTACTCAGATTTTCTTCGACCCCTTCCCACCAATTATCAGACCACCACTGTACCCCCTATCACCACCCTCTGAACAGGCAATATGTAATTACCCAGAGACCTCACCTATGAACGACAATAGGCTGAAAGTTTAGAGAATCGTTTACAATATGCCGCGACTCACTCATTATACGCCAGTAGCTCATCGCACGGAGTCGTTCTTGCGGAGCTAGCAGTCGTTCAGGTGAGCAAGAGATCACCCGTCTTTTATGAGACTCGAAGGTTCATTACCGCGTTCACAAGCGTCCGCCTATGAACCACACAAGGGTTAAATAAAACCACGCCCCCCACAAACCGCTTCGTTAAAACAATTTTTAATAACATCCTCACTTTCAGCCTCGCGTCTTCAAAGTGGTTTCTTCCTTTCAAGTGTATCCGCCAATACTTCGTATGTCATTCTCGTAGCTCCCATGCGTGCTACAAGTGACGCTCACTGTATACTCCTAGATATACTGTGCCTAATACTATTTCGGTGAAAAATACAAATTAAAAAGTTTCTTATCACGCGGTTTTCTCCATCCTCCTGTTACTTCCTCCATTTGAGGTCCACATATCTCCTCTGCTCCTTTAAAACCCACCCATATTCTTAAATATTTTACTGTTTCTTCTTCTTCACCTCCTCCTACTCCTCCTCCTCCTCTTCCCCCACCTCATTATCTCCTCAAGCAACACACCTGCATTTGTTATTACGCTTTGAGGGGGCTTCCTCTCGTTTTATAAGCAGGTCAACATTTCCATTTTTCAAGCAGTTATTCACTCATTTTTAAAATCCTTGTAAGCGTTCGTATTCAAAAGTCTTAAGTCTACTATTTATAGTCTAGTGTTGTACAGTCTGAAGGGGGGGGGGCTCATAATATTATTGGCATTACAGGCTATCACAAGACAAACGTCTTTATTTCTTTCTTTTTATCCAACAATTCACATATGTATTACTGATATTAAGAACTCTCCCACTCTCTCTCTCTCCCTCACACATACACACATTCCTTTTTTCTTTCTTTTTTTTTTTTTATTTTACAACTTAGACAAAGAAGTGTTGAGGATAACATTCGTTTCACATTTCATACATCAATTAGACTGATGATGTGGTGAACATGAAAACCATAACTAAGCAACACATGCCATTACAAAATGAATAAATTAAAGGCGATCAATTTAGAGAACCAGCGTGTGTGAGCTTAATAGAAACTTCCGACGACAGATCGTATTTCCACCTCAAATAAGGCCGCTCCTCAAAAAGTACAAAATTTACATGTCACCTATTCGACGTTTTGTACTGTGTATATATACAGTATATTTAGGAAGGCCAAAACTGGTTAAGGACGAAACCGATATCTAGAGGTAGGAGAGCAGCTACAGGTATGACATTACACCGTGTTAATGTCCTGTACTGTATATATACATGCAGGTATACATCGCCTACGTTGTAAAGTTTTGTAGTGGGTAAATAAACGCATTGCATGAAGTACATCACTGATATTTAACAGAAGGAAACAACATCCATATGCGTATGTAGATTTTGCTTCATTACTCTGCGTTTGAACTGAACCTGGCTTCAAATTGTGCTATCAATCGTTTCCAGTTTACTTGTGTTGCTTGTGATCCACGCATGCGTGCGTTTCTGAACTCGCATGTTCTTAGCGGAAACTGTAGCGGCGAAGCGACAAGACACTGCTTCTGTTGAGGTTAAAGATTACAGATTCTAAAGATAAAAGAACGCCTTACTTGGAGATCACGTTCGCCCGTCCGTCTATGGTCTAGTAACAGCCGCTAAACCTCCTGCCGGATTTTCATTAAAAAAAAAAAGGGACATGTCCAGCAGGAACCAGTCTCGTGAAAATCGGCACAGTGGTAAACTTCACTTAAGGGCGCAGCCATACTCCCATATTTCTTGACTGATTCAGGTGAAAGTCGTTACAGAAATCCACATAATGCTGTTCAGCAGTTACAAGTTTCATGCAAATCGGTAAAGTGAAAATCACACCTTACTTAAAGGCGTCAATGAAGTTTTGCCCGCATTTTATATATTTCTATTCGGACTTGGACAAAATATGGTACAGATCTCCATGCAGATCTCCGATGGATGGGTACAAATATCTCGGCAGATCACTGCATCTTCAGGCCCTTTTACAACGAAGACAAGTCGGTACGTTTCTCAAAAACACTGGTAGCCACCTACCACACTACACGGTGTCGTAACCCAGAAGACAACACGGGCCTCTGCAGTTGATTGTCGTGGTTAAATAGACTAACACCTTTTCGGAATTAAGCACGTGGCTGCTGTGCAACTTTCGACTGTCCCACAAGTTTCTCCATCCCATCAGCAAGCGGTTCGCTCCACTAGCCTCCTTAACACACCTCTCCGCAGCCAGCAGCACTGACTTCTCAACAGATTCACTTTTCAACAGTTACTCTACACAGCGGTAACGAAACAAATAAGACTACACGTGCACGATCACTGCTTAACACTCTACAGCCTGAAATTCATCCCAGTTACATTTAAAAATTCATTCCTGGGCACCTCAAAGCGTATAAGAAGTAAGCAATAAGCAGCACGCCATGAATATGTATGAGAGAATCGAAGCAAAGCGCCAAGCATCCTTAACGTCGGTTCTACACACAGATAGGTAGTAAACTATGGGTTCTGGTCGTGTTACCCCTCGAGAAGAACCCACTCACTCACCTATTGCACAGACGGCTCGGTGGGCTCCAGGAGCAGATCAGTAGTCTACTGTAAGGTAAACAAAGAATTCCTGCCCGTATCTGGAATCGAATTCCGATTCCTCGATCATCCAGCATGCGGCCTAGACGCTCCATCATCTGACCTTTTCACGTTTTGTTCGTTGTTTGGCTGTGCCACTTTAAGGCAAAATCACAGATTCATTGTCGTCGAGAATAGGACGATGAGGAGAACATCTGGACCAAAATGAAACGAAACTGCGTAGGGATGCACAATGAGGAATTTCATAACTCGTACTTCTCTCCAAATATAATCAGGATGATCAAATCATGTAGGATGACATGGGCAGAATGTGGTATGCAAGGCAGACAAAAAAAGCAAGTTTCATTATGCTACTCGAATATCCGTGAAAGAAAGACGCCTCTTGGAACAAAATTAAAGAATGGGGACGGGATGCGTCTGCCACAGGACAAAGACCAATGGTGGGCTTCTATAACACGGTAATGAATTCTTCGGTTCTTTCAAATGCTTGGTGAATTTCACGACCAGCTGAGTGACTATCAGCCGTCTCAACACACTGCTTCCTAAAGAGATCACCGTCATCACCGTCGTCAGCATCACTCTCCTTGTCGTCGCCTCGTTAATTTTTTCTCAATGCAACAGTGACAAATTATGTGATAATCAAGACGTAAAACCTAAAGAGAGTATCCAAGTCATTAGTGGTCACCGACAAACACGGTGGCAATTTATTCCTGACGTCACAGACCCAAAAAAAGCAACAAGATGCCGTCGTCTCGAATAAATAGTTCTTAAATTTAAATTTCAGGACCTGACTGTTAAAACCGACGACATCAATTTTCAAATGTCTTAGGTACATTTTAAATTTTCTTGCAATCTGCCAATATAAGGCTATTAATGTGTGTGTGTGTGTGTGTGTGTGTGTGTGTGTGTGTGTGTGTGTGTGTGTGTGTGTGTGTGTGGATGATGTTCTGTCACCCTACGCAAAGAACACAACTTTTGAATGCAGAGCGCAGAGATTATTTGGACGTACGGAGGAGAAAGGTTCCATGTATTCATTAGCGCGATTAAAAAAACTAATGCCCAGTTACAGAGCCTACAGGTGTAAGGAAGACATGAAAACGGCAAACAAAAGAAACGAAATACACTTAAAACAGAGTATATTTAATACGATCCGCTACATACCACAATAACGTCATTTAGACTAAAATGTAGCACGCCAGACAAATCAGCGGATTTAAAAACTGAATGAGTAGCACTCGTAGCAGGGAGATAATTACTGGACGAAGCATTACCATAGAAAAATTCAGCATATTGCGCACAGAGATATAACAGCAGAATGTTTTAAGAAGTAATGCACAAAATGTACAGCAACTGTATAGTTATACGAATGAAGACACATTGTAACACAGAGCACAGGACTGAAAACTGAATAATAATAATAATAATAATAATAATAATAATAATAATAATAATAATAATAATAATATAGCGACAAGCCGTTCAATCCCCACGGAATTAAAAAAAACACGGAGGTAAACTGCATTATTAAAAAAAAGTAATAACTATGCGCAGAGGATTTTGAAAGAAAATTCTGCAGTAACCGGCATTTAATGTGTGGGCTTTGGCCTGTCGAACAATGTTCCTCCATTTTGACAGATAGGACAAAATGGAGGGACATTGTTCGACAGGCCAAAGCCCACAGCGGGCTGTAGCGCCAATGGAGGAGGAGGAGGAGGAGGAAGAAGAACCGGCACTTAATGATTAAAACAACGCTGTTATTTTGGAACATGAAAAAACTTCGTGTTTGGTGACGTAATGCACTGTCCGGGGTGACTAGTCCACTGTTGGCGCCCTGCTATACACTCACTGTATGTCTGTTTATGCCTTGGCAATTTCGTTATTTACGCTTCACTCTGTACAATACCCAGCTCAAAACTCTGTCACAGAGAACAAACACAAGGCGTTCTTACCGTTAGTAAAGCGTTGTACTCGTCGTCGTCGACGTCGGAATAATAATAATAATAATAATAATAATAATAATAATAATAATAATAATAATAATAATAATAATAATAATAATAATAATAATAATAATAATAATCATCTCCTTCTCCTCTCTCTCTCTCTCTCTCTCTCTCTCTCTCTCTCTCTCTCTCTCTCATGCAGTTCATTACTTCGGCCATCTTATTTTCAGGCCTCACATATTTCGTGACACCCAGTATCTTCTTTTAGGTAGTCTTATATATCGTCTTCCACGGAAGCATATATGTTTGTAATGGAATACGACACTCCTTTTAAAAGTTTCTTTCACTTAGTTCTGTGTTTTTACATATTCCCCTCCCCCAACGACAGAAAGATGAGGTCTCCATTCCACAGCGGTAACTCTCAACCGACGTTTCGTGAAAAACAACACGCTGTCTTGCCACAGTACAAACAAAACTGGTCAACTCCAGAAAGCGGACTTTTCTAGTACACTTTAGTGTTATATAAATGGCTACTGTCAGTTCTTGTCTTCGAAACCTCAAGTCCCATCAGGCCAACGCGCAAGTCGCACTAGCCGACGGGACCCGCCGTTTGAAAATCACCGCTACTGTGACACTTCTGCACTCCGTAAATATTTAATCTCTGCGCCTTCAGTCTTATTCGAATACCTTTTGCTTTTGGCGGTGTCCATGTTTCGCTGCCATATAAAAGCATCCGAACAGCCACAGCCTTATATACTCGTACGTATCTCTATGGTTTTACAGGCCAACGAGACTCAGCACCTCCCGCCCTGGGGGTTTGTGAATCTCGTTTTAAAGCCTCATAAATATGTTTCTGGTATATTACCAGGTCCATCTCTGCACAGATACGAATAAATCACCGCCTTGCATTTTCTTAAATACGGGGGAGGGCAGATTTACATCAAAACAGACGGTGCCACCACCGAAAAAACTGGAGGTACAAACAGCAATTATCTTACCGTAAGACTGGAGGTTTCCCCAGCGAACAGCCTGTGAGTTTCTAGGTATTATAGGCAGTGTATTATAGGCAATTTACCTCGCACACAAATTAAAAAAAAAAAATCTTAGCAGTGGTATCAGTGAAACTACAACAATAATAGGGGCAGCGATACGCTACCTGCAGGAAAACAAATAAATCATGTTTTAATTGTCAGCATTACTAAAGACTTCCCCCTTCTGAAAAGCATCCAAAAGAGCACTGGGACCAAACTAGCCTATTATCGAGAGGGTACCGGCAAGTTTTTCGCGGAAGATGAGGCAGCCGTGCCGTGAAGCAGACCATTCACCTCCAATGAGTGACAAAATTAAGAATGCGTACAACTACACCTCCATTCTCCCTTATGCCGTACCTTTTTTGGGTGAACATGGTCTCCCATTAATCTTACAGCAAATCATCAAAGGGCCGTGCCATGGCTCAGCGGTTAGTCGCCGGCCTCTCATCCCAGAGGCCCGATTTCAATCCAGTCCAGTCCATGTAAGATTTGTGGTGAAAAAAGTGGCACTGGAACAGGTTTTTCTCGTAGTACTTCGGTTTTTATCTCTCCACCGGTGCTGCATGCTCATCAGTCACCGACGCTATATAATTTAAGTGAGAGCGTCGTTAACCCTTATCCTGCTAACGTGGAGAATATGGTGATCTCCTAATAATGCCAGCAGATGCCAGATGGGATATAACTCGGCGTTTAAAGGGTTAAATAGCAAACTTTAAAATAAAGTAAATTTATGGAGACGTAAACTCACGCAGTTAAATTCACCGTAGTCCATAAAATAATATATATATATATATATATATATATTCTTCATTCCATTTAACAAAAGTCAGCTTTATTTGCATGTATGCACGTACAAGTTTTCCTTTCTGCTGCAGTTTGCACAGCAGGATGACTACGCGGTTTAGTGGCAGCTCTCGGTCTTAGGCTAGTTTACCTTTCTCTAAACCAGAACACTTTTGGCTGTGAGGTTTCGAATGACCAAAGAATTCCTAAGCGAACATGTTTGCTCTAGCTGCACAAACAATTTACGTTCTTTGTCTTCTTCAACCTACAGCACAGTGTAGCAATGGACTTCCAAGGGTAGGGGATCAGCCCCTCGTAAAGCAGCCTGCAGTCCTACAAGAACGTTGCGGTCGAACGAGCAGCAGCATTCCTAATTCGTACTCACGTGTTCCCGGGCTCAAATTTGGGCCTTGAGACCGTATATGTTGGAGTTCCCACTGGCTTTTCCTAGTCCCTAAGGTATAGTACCTCATACTAGAACACGGCTGTTTACTTCTAAATCCTTTCTAATTCACTGTTCATTATCTTTCTTATCATTCGGCACTATACAGTCTGAGCTACCGACAACCCAAATAAATAAACATATATAAATATACATATAATGCTTATATGATCACAGAACACAAAGCAAAACGTAAACAGGATGCCAGTTCATGATCCCTACGAAAAACAGACGAGGGGCTCGAAGGCAATGTGTTGGGCCGATTAAATACAAATATAATTTCCTATCTACGTATATTATTAATATTTTCCTTTATCAAAATAAAAGTGCGGGGAAATAGTGAGATATACTACATTTCTTACAGGGAAAGAAGCATTTTAAGGGCTCTGAAGGTCACCTGGCAATGCCATTTGTCCTTTTGGTACAGGCAGGTTAGAGGCAAGGGGTCAGGGTGGAGCGTTTGAATATGAAGAAAGCAAGGTAATGGGGCGTTGCTTGTTTGAATACGCAGACGAAAGATGGGCACTTGAGCTGAATTTTGTTACTGGTACTGGGAGAGCTGCATTATCGGTGAATTAGGGTAACGCTGGGAGGGCCGCACGTGAAGCATTTAGTGCAAAGTCAGCTTTGGATCCGGGACCAAGAAAAGCCTTGAAAATCTTGATAGAATTAGCTGGCCACACACGGACTTCAGGCCACCGGTACGATCACCTCCCCCCGAATACAGTATAATACCACACTAAGTCATACCCTGGTTGTCACAGTCACCATCGTTGCTGTTCTTTGCGAGGTGCATGCTGAGGCAGAAGCAGCAATTTAGTATCGAAAATTGTTGCCATGGTTACCGGATGTATTCTATGTGAGGTACGCGCTAAGGCAGGAGAAACAGTTGAGGTACACGCATATAATACGAGTACAATACACAAGAAGCAGATGGAAACATTCCAACAGATGCGACTAACACTTGGTTTGCCTTCAGATTTAAAAAGACCACTGAGAGAGGCCGTGGAGAAACGCGTGAATATTACGGCGGAACATAATATGACGGGTTACCTTGAGTTCTATATGAAGTACGTGTTCAGGAAGAATCAAAATGTGGGCGTCGAGCACGATCGCCATGGTTTCCGGTTAAGACTCACTGAGGATGACGATAAACGAAGTACGCTGCTAATATACATAAAGAAGTCATAAATGATTGTCAAGCTGTTGCCAAAATAAGGAAAAATATTTTATGGGTGTTATTTGAAACTGGAAGGCACACTAAAAGTAGTCAAAATATTAAGGTCTTTAATGAAGGGGTCAGATGATCGAATATTTATGACTATGTAAAAAGAAGGTTACTGAACATTAAACTGAAAAATAATTTTCTGTTTCGTGAATGTTCGTCAATATTCTGCAGTCGAAATGATGGAGCTGAGGTACGTTTAAAGTACGCTAGTGACTGAATAATCATTAGTATAATGACTTGATAAAATTATCATGAACGAAGAACATATGATGAAAGAGGCCACGGAATGGAGCGTGAATATTATGGCAGTCCGTCCTATGAAGAGCTAGTAGCCAGTACAGTAGTGTACCATTTCTGTGTTTCCAGTTTCCGACCGAGCACCTGCAGAACAGCCAGACATAATGTGAAGAAAACCACTCCGCAAACCTGTCAACACGCACAGGAACCACTCCTGTTACAGCCATGTGCAGGTACTGCGGTGTACAGTTCTGGATGCCATTCGATTCCTCATTCCTAATCCATTTACAATTACATGAGTAAAATTCACTTTCTTATTTTGGGTGTCATTTCTGCGTTAAGCTCTCAGCTAATACGTCACGTGACAACGGCAAACACGGCCACCCCAGGCGAAGACCAGTACAGTTCCTCCTGAACACGTAGTAGCTGAACAATAAATTTCGTACAACAGTCCTCAAAATTCATTATCGTGAGCATGAAAGCTCACCAATGAGCTGTGCACCAAACCAGATCAGTCTCATTTACAACTTCATGTATTTCTGTAATATGCAATTTACTATCATCCTTCAGTCTACGGCTACTCTGAACGGGGATGTTCCTTTCAGATTTTCCAGCTGAAGCTTTACACGTATTTGCCACTATGCGTTCTGCATTCTCTGTTCATCTCTCGATGAAATGCTTGATCTGATTTGAACCTACTGTTGAGACAGTAAATTCTCGATAGGCCAGGCATGTGGTTAGGATGGGCGAGGCAAGAAAAACATACACAACTTTAGTGTGGAAACCATATGGAAAACCACAGAGATATGATAGGATTATATTACGACAGATCTTAGTAAGAGGTAAGTTTTTCATTGTTGGAGATCAGTGGAAGTGGCTCACGATGAGAAGAGAGGATAACATTAAGATGGACCTTTGTTAAGGATAAGTGCGTCAGTGTCGAAGATCAGTGGAAGTAGTTGACGGTGAGGAATGAGGATAACATTAAGATACGTATTAGTAAGAGACAAGTGTGTCAGTGTTGGAGATCAGCGGAGGTGCTTACGATTATGTGCAACGCTGCCTTTCGTATACAGGGCAGAGGCAATAATGACGTCACAGATATATATTCGATTAAGAGCTAACCGTTGGCTTGACAGGTCCTATAATGTTTTGGGTATCCCTACCACACTTTGTGTAAACATGCAACTAGGATGTTTGAACTTCCAAAAGCTTTAGTACACACGGCGAAGAGAGAAGTTTAGTTAAGGGACTTGGTTTACAAGACAACTTAGACGGACGCGAGGCGTCTCGAAATTGTCCTGGCCAACAGCTGCAACTCTACGGGAGTTATACAAATATATGAAGTTCTCTTTTTCTACAAAAAACAAACTTCCTCTCCATTAACTATGCAAAGATGCATTATGGGTAAACGTGTGCAATTTAAATGGGGTTACGGTAGGAGAACCCTCATGTTCTGGTCAACATGTACACATTACAGCGCTTAAAAGGAACAAAGATGGTGGCAAGAAAATATTACACGAATGACTTCACGTGAATATCAACATTCACGAATGTCACTAACAATGTACCATGCCTACTCACATACAGCGTACGAAAATGAATACCTACATTTCATTATGAAAACCATTTTATAGACTACACCGGCTGGCTGCAATCCAGGATGACCTTACCACTTTGAAGCCTCACACTGATGTAAATAATAGTTAAAACGTCCGCCCACACTTCGCAGAAATATGTAAATAATTGCCGTTTATTGTGACCACATGAACCGCACACACACCTACTTACGTACATTCACATATACATATTTTAATGTTAAAGCTGGTACTACATAATAGTAAATATTATAGTTTAAGCCTTTAAAACCTGAGATTAATTCAAGTAAAAAAGTGTGAAAAGTGCACGCATTTTTGTGTTACAGCAGGTCGTACATCTAGTAACCACAGTGCCTCGACGCGTTAATTAGTTGGTGGTGTGAATTTGAACTTTGACAGCAACAAATATATAGACAGAAAAATGTCGTAAACCAGAAGAAGGAACAGGAGGTGGATATGATTATGGTGGTGGTGGTGGTGGTGGTGGTGATGATGATGATGATGATGATGATGATGATGATAATAATAATAATAATAATAATAATAATAATAATAATAATAATAA
>Ga0268261_10003432_pt1 | contig 11655 bp, 10 predicted proteins | sample TergutNc150P1_FD_190353 | JGI IMG/M metagenome (GOLD analysis project Ga0268261, IMG submission 190353) | Nasutitermes corniger P1 segment gut microbial community from laboratory colony in Florida, USA - Nc150 P1 (SPAdes) (version 2) | ecosystem: Host-associated > Arthropoda: Insects >... | reverse complement strand
ATTCATGGTTGTTCGCGCAAGTCAAACATTTTTATCTAGCGGAATCACGAATTTGTTGACAATTTGGAACACCTGCATTTGAAAACAAGAGACCAGGTAGAAAAATTACACGCTTATCTTTATGTAACTTTCCTCATGTATGTGGTTTGGATTAATGCCTTCATATCTTGACTGACCTACGTAGAATTTCTATTATCGTGGTATGGCTTATTTTTGCGCCACTGAATGGCGCAGTTAGCAATTGTTTCGAAAGTCTGCTTTCTTAACTGGGCGTCATTATCTTGCTAGCTACCCAACATACACTTTCCATTCTCCTGATATGGTACGTACATACAACTATTGTCTTACATATATCCAATACTTATTCAAATATCTGTAATTGTAGGGTAATTCCGGGAGAGAAGCCACAATTCCTGTAACTTTCGCTGTATCTCTAAGCAAAAACCTTTAACACACATCAAAATTTAAGAATGCTATATTTAATGTTTCTACTTCACTACGTTCTATGCAAAATAGCTGCAGAAGTAAAAGCCACCAAGATAAAAGGGGACGAAGAACATTTGCTACTGCGGCGTCTGTTCCGGGCAAGCCGGTAAAGATGCCGCAATTTGTCAGGGAAAGATGCCGCTTTTTGAAAATATCCTGTGAATTCAGCAGCAAGCTAAGTAAATGAAAACTGTTGACGGTTATTCAAAGTAACGAAACAAATTCGACATTAGAATAGAAAATGTAATTACACAACTTTTGAACCAAATGAAGTAACGATTCTAATTTGCAATGAACAAAATTTCTAAATTATTTTCTGCATTCTGCTGGGTTTTCTCCTGCAGAAACCTTCTACCGCCGTCGAGGCGTTTCTGTTTGTGTGCAGAACTGAACTTATGAAGTCAGTTTCTGCATCTCTCACATTTGATCCAGTCATTTTCCTTAGTTGTATGCACATAATTTTCCCAGAACCCACAACATTTCTTTTCAGAAACTTCAGCTGTTTTTGAGTATGAATATTTATTTTAATTGACTTTTTTCTCTGCATTTTCTGACTTTGTGGAACTGAAATAATGGAGCTGTTTACACTTAAGATTATTCTGATCTTTGAGTTTAATTCCCTTTTACTTTCACTCTACGTTATTAACTTCTTCAGCGATGAAAAAGATATTCTACTTTTAGTAATTGAATATTTTCTAGTTATTTTCGGCACTGGACTAATCTCACAAAATTGTAAAGGAAGTAATTTCTTTAGAGAAATTATCTGAAGAAAGTACAGTAGTCAGAACACTTAATGAAGATTTTTCTGAGACAAGTACCACGTTTTGAATATTACGTAATTACTCCTTGAATAAAAAGCACTTACACCAACACCCACGAAAACAACTATACTCCAAGCATACCCAATGAGGTGAGCCATGCGATAACGAGTGATGTTACAAGCTGCCGGTTCCTTTTTTGAAATGACTCTTAAAAAGCCACCCCCTCTTCCCCCTCCTCCCCAAAAAAACACTTATTCAAAGTCTGTAAGTTATGAGTATACTGACTCGGTAGAAGAATGAGAGTAACGTTATTTTTAGTAGGCTAAAATGTGTATGCATAATGTTTCCAAAATACCTTGAAATTACTGAAGTGCAGCATCTCTCCCCTATTTTTTCGGCGCAAGATGCCGCACTCCATCCCACTTGCCGAACCGAATGAAGAACATGGCGGCTACGTAGTGTAACTGTAAGGTAAACAAAGCTGGAAACCGGAAATGTATCGTGATTGTATAGTTACGGAAATTGGAAATAATTAAGGCATATTTAGTTGTCCATAAAAAAAATTTCGAACATAAAAGTACGAGTAATAATCTCACCCCATAAAATTAGTAAACTCACCTCATAAAATCAGTCACAATTCTTGAAAACAGCGCTGGTATTCACTACGTTCCCTTACAACACTTCTTTATACTCAGTAAAAAACACATGTGCTGCGATCTCCAGAGCATTGCCAGAAAACACGAAATAAAAAAAATGCGACGTATCACCCGCCACGGTATTCCTACTGGAATTACTACATTTAGTTTATCACTTTATGTTACTTTTCATAACACTTATATTTCAATAAATCTGTGATATTCACATTATAAGGACAAGTTCTGCACACGGCTTCTACTGCAAATTTAATGATATCCACAGTTTTAAGGTTTAACAACATATTAATCTCTCCGATAATTCGCCTGTTTTTTTATACATGTTTGAGGTAAAATTCCCTAAAGAATTCTGTACCATCGAATTATATTTTACTACAACAATACAACATTTACAAGCACAATAAAGAAGCTAAAGCAATCGGTATAGAGGCCTGGACAGGCTCTTAAATTTCCAGGAGGCTGAGGTTACCAGGATTTCCGGACCATCTAGACATGAAAGTGAAATTGGTGTTGGCCCTACACACCGGCCACTTTTCCCCCAGGAGATATCCTCCAAATGTGTTATATATTATTTATCCTTATTATTATTGCCCTAAGCAAGTAAGTCTATAAATAAAACTGTAAGGCAGTAAATACAGAAAGAATGTAACTGAATTAGTCGCAGCTGTGTAACATGCTGCTGGCGCTCCTGCTGGTCACTGGAAGTCACGGTGCCAAGATTCTTGGAGTGTTCCCTTTGCCAGCAAACAGCCACGTGATCACTCCGAGAGTTCTAATGCTGGAACTTGGCTGCAGAGGGCATCAAGTCACTGAAGTCACTCCCTTCCTGGAAAGTAAAATCATTCCTAACTACACACAGATAGAAGTGAAGATCGACTTCGCTGCAGCAACAAGAGGAATTGGTAAGAGAAAACGAGCGGGAAATTGTAAACTAATTGGGAATTAAATTTAATTTTTAAATTCCTTATGATGATGGCTTCTTCCTTGAGCAGTGTTAGTGAGCTGCAGATGTATCCATTTATCACAAAATAAGTGTAATAAGTGTAAGTGAAACGTTTTTGACGGAGGTACGAAATGTCAAGTTTTCATCTTTACTGGTATTCAAAATCATATTTTTGCAGGTTTCAAGTTGCATATCTGCGGCAAAAGCACACATTCTGTTTTAAGAACCCACATATCGGTATGAGACCGTGAGTGTGTGTGAGTATGTGTGTTTATGTACGTATAAGTACAGGGTGTTTCACACAAGGTGTGCGAAATTTATGGACTGTTTCATATGTGTCACTTTGAATAAAGAATGCTACATTAAAGTATTCCAAGTTATCAGCTCTTGTCTCCCTACGAGTCCCTTAATGTTTCAACATACTAAACGATATTGCTATAGGGCATATGTGAACAGAGTTCTGGGCTTGCTGATGTACTGTAAAGGTAGAAAATCCTCGGCGACCAACCGCAGTATATAATGCATTAAAATTAAATAAACTAGGCAAAGAATATAAAATGGCATAATAACATAAAAAACATAAAAGTACAATTATTTTATTTATTAAAATTCGTTCGTTTCATACTGAAAATTGCCATAATTAAAAGCGTTTTTCCGTAACCTCAATATTGTTAAGTTGATGCATGACACCGCATAATTTGTTATAATTCGCTGAAAAAGGCTTCATAGTTAGTTAGTTAGTTACAAGTAAAGGTAATATTTAAATGTTCGTCGGTCAGACGGTTTCGGTTTCTTGATTTAAGTATCTTAATTTGGGAGAGGGGTTCTTCGAAGGGACAGTTTTATCCAAAAAAAAAATGCTGTCAAACCAAGAGGTACTGAGAGTACTGAGGCGAAAATGGATGTTGAGAAAGACCAAAAAGCAGCGGCGATCCACCAAACAACTGGCCACAAGGGACTGGCAGGTCGCGGTCTACTTTGTGTTCAATCTTGCTGTGCCGTATCGGTTCTTATGACCCGCGTTCACACTTACTGCAACCTCTGGCAAACACTACTCCATCATGCTCCTTTTTGTGATATGCAGAATTTTGTACACAGAATGTTGGAAATAATTTTAAAATATATTCAGTTTAATTAATGTAAATGCAATTGGACGTTTTAGAAATAGCTAAATAAATTGCTGTCCTGTAACTTGGTGATATATATATATGAACTAACGTAACTCGGCAATATAAAGGGAAGATAATGCCATTAGTTTTGTGTTTCTTATCTGACAGTTTTATTTTGACGTACGTAGATTAGGCAGGGTTTAATTGTTGCTTTTGTTTTTTAGAGTTATTTAATATATTTGTACAGCGGTGCGAGACTGAATGGATGTCTTTTTGTGGTGTTACCTGACACATGTTTTACAGTGGGTTAAGATTTAATGGGTGTTTTAGTGGTGTTACCTAACACATGTACAGTGGGTTAAGATTTAATGGATGCCTGTAATTTGGTGTTACCTTACATATGTGAAATGTGGTAAGACTTAATGGATGTCTTTTTTGTGGTGTTACGTTTCACATGTTGTGCAGTGGGTTATGATTTAATGAGTGTCTTTTTGTAATGTTACCTTACACATGTAAAATGGAGTAAGACTTAATGGATGCCTTTTTGTGGTGTTACCTGACACATGTTGTGCAGTGGGTTCTAATTTAATGATTGTCTTTTGTGGTGTTACCTTACACATGTAAAATGGAGTAAGACTTAATGGATGCATTTTTGTGGTGTTTTCTGACACATGTACGATGGTGTAAGACTTAATGGTTGTCATATTTGTGATGTTAACATAAAGACAATATTTTTTTCTTTGCGCAGTACGATAACATCTCTTTATTTTAAAATCTCTCTTTCAAGGCATGTAGTACATTAAAATGTTCAATTCGATGTAAATTCTGAAAATAGGACCCATGCCTGCATAGCACACTGTTTTCAAAATAACTCATGTAATAACTTTCTGAAGTTTGGTCCCCCTACATGACTTCATTACATGTTACAGGGGCAAGGTTCATACGTGACACAAACTTTATAACATCACATCAAAGTTTGTGATTTACATAGGAAGAATATCCAACAGAACGAATGCAAACATGTTGAATAAAATGGAATATGAAATCTTGGCCAGATCCTGAAGATGTATTTGCATATTTGTTTACTGCATTGACATTAACTGTTGTAGGAAACAAGGGAGAATTGGCAAATCCTTTACTTGCAATTACTGTACTTTACTGCACATAAGATTTATTAAAATCTGGACGTAAAAGTTACTTTCTTTATAATGTTCTCGCACTTTTTCGGCAAAATTTCATAACGTGTGGGGACTTCTTGATTGGGATCTGTTTATTAAGGAATTACATTACTTCATTAATAGACTGAGTAACAATACGAAGGCCTTAAAGGTAATCGAAATTTGATAAAAAAAATTGGTCTTAATGAAAAGTCAAAATTAACCATTGCAGTTTAATGGAAATAAGCCTTAGTTAGTCCTTTTCTTAGAAATAAGAAAATGAATTTAAGGGTATTTAATTTAAAATATTTTTTTTCATTTTTATTAATATTGTTTATTAACACAGTTCATGCCAGTATGTTCGACCTACAATCATTCGGTATAAGCCCGCTCGCTCTTAATATGTGGAGTATGGGTGAAGCTGTTTGTCACTACGTACTGCAGCAAGACAGCATTCAGAAACTCATCCATTCAACAGATCTACATTTTGATGTAGTAATTGTTGAAGCCTTCGCTAACGAATGTTTCTTGGGATTCGTTCATAAATTCCAAGCACCCATAATACACGTCTGTTCCTACGGTGGTGAAAATAACATGGCTGACTGGGTAGGAAACCCAAACCCATATTATTACGTCCCTGAGAAAACAAAACACTCACAACAGACAGACCTCCATGCTCTGGCGGGATTCAAACCCAAAATCACACCAAGCGACAGGCTATAGGGTACCGCCTTAGACTGAGCGGCCACCGGCCTTGGCAATGTAAGTGACAATTTGTAAACCGTTGCGGAAGTTTCGGTGGATCTTTTTTCCTCTAATACTCTCCAACAATTGACTTCATCCCAGTTTTTGTTGTATGGTGTGTGAGGAACTGCATTATTCCTCCCTAGTTCTGAATGCCAACAGTAAAGAGAAAAAAAATGTTCCTGACTCCATGAAAGAAACATCTTCTTTAAAAGGTACTAAGCCCACAGCTACTAAAATTTCTCAAGTTAAGATGGTCTCAATTCTTAAAAGAACGAGGATTTTTATGGCTTTATGGCTCCGAAATAAACTTTTCCCTTATATCATGTCCCCGATAACGGTGCTTTATCGGCTATAAATCCGGCATGTACCGGGTGACACCGTGACACCTGCCATGCTTAGCTCTATCCACACTTGTGTTAAACTAAGTGTAATTGCCGAATGATAATCAAGAGAGTTATACCAAGTTCTTGTGTTTTGGACCCCTTAATTAATTTCAGGTACTTTAACAATGTGGCAAATTTAGATTTGTCCCAAGTTCGGGTGATCTTACTTTTGTGATTTATTCACGATGGTACTGAGATACCTCAAAACAAAATTTAAATAAACGTTTTTTTTATTTTCTTGTATATATTAAACATATTGCTGTTAGTTTTGAATGCTAACATGTATTTATCTTATGTACTGCAGTTCATCCCAACATCCGGCTTTTCATTACCCATGGCGGACAGCTTTGTTTACTAGATGAAATTACCAGGAGTGTACCTCTTGTTGGAATCGCGGTCTTCTTTGATCAAAAGCAAAACATGAAGAGTGCTGTTTTAGCAGGCTACGGACTTAAAATCTATTTCAACAACTTCACAACAGAGTCGTTAACTTGGGCTATTCAAGAAGCCATTGAATCTCCAAAGTAAGTTGTACTGTAGCAGTTGTTAAATTTTTTTATTATGTCTTGTAATTATGACTTCTTAAATAACCGGTAGGCCGGGGCAGTTCAGCCAGCATCGTGCCTAGGTCGCGTGCGGGAGTAGTGAAGAGACGAAAGGAATTTCTAAAGTTTCACACGCACGAATAACAACAGACGTCAAAAATGTCTGTTGTCATGTTTTATACATAGTCAAGTTCGTGTGAATGTTTACATTGGCATTAAAATAAATTTAAAAATTTATGAACAATTATTTCAAGGGATTAACATCGAGAAGAGGAAATATTGTTTCATATTTGAGCAGTGATATTCGGTGGCTGTCACAGGTACCGTGAGAACGCTCGTCTCTCCCATATCTTCAGGCACCAGCCACTCACACCACTGGAGAAGGCCGTGTACTGGACGGAGTAGGTGATCCGACACAAGGGAGCGCCGCACTTGCGTTCCGCTCTACTAGACCTTGCCTGGTATCAGTACTTCCTTCTAGATGTCATCGTTGTTCTGGCGCTAGCTGTAGGGTCTGTCGCGCTGATAGTATATTTGACACTCTGAGACCTGTTGGTTAAATTTACGGCGGCTGTAGACATAAAGAAGATAATAAGTTATTAACCTTTTAACGACGAAACGTAATCTGCTTTATATTAGGAACCAGTAAGTACCGCGCTGTAAACACTTTCCACCGCAGTTATAAAAACCAATCAGTTTATGATGTATAAAGCAAAGGCTGCTGTCTGTTCTGAGATCCGTACAAAACACTCAACGCAAAGCGAGCACCATTCAGAATTTTTTAATGTTAAACCTGGTGGTACGTAAAGAAACCGCTAGTCTTTAAAAGGTTAAGGAAAGAGAAGGGGAACTAAGCAAGTTTTCAGACTTTCACAGTGGAGAATTTTTGTTGTTCAGGTATATTGTTGGCCGTCATTGTTTGTTCGTTTTCCACCATTTGAAGACCGTATGTTGACCTAATCTGCAAAGGTCAGGCGACAATTGAACCATCCCTGACTTTGCATGCACTATTGTTTGCCGTGTCAAGGAGCACTTTTACATCTCTCTGCGGTTGGATAGAGCCGTCGTCTACTCCGGAGAGCCCCGGGCCGGGAAAAGTGACAAAGGTCATTCTTAATATATTTCCCTTAGGCATTATCGCATAAAATATACACATGAATACAATAAAGGTAGCAAAATTATTAGAATATTTCTACATTTTTAGTCGAAAGCGACATGCGACCTTCGAAATTCAGGTCAATACATGGTATCAAAACATGGTCACAGAAAACCCTTTGCCGGCGCACAGTATCCCAGAAGCAGGCCTCAGAAAGCATGGAGCTGAACCTTAACAGTTACTGCATATTCAGTCTGATTGTTCCATTGATATATCTGTATTGCCACAAAGGGATGGCACGATTAAAACATTACGTACTCTCTGACAAATTTTTCCACAGTGTATTTCTTATTACTTTATCTTTAGACACCTGGGTTTTGCGATTTACCACGATAGACTGACGTCGATATTTTGCGGTTTCTGTAACAGTTTATGCATGAAGATTTAAATAGACTTTAAATGTTTTCATCTTGTGTAAAATTTGCACATTTTCTTTGAGAAAGAAGGCCAGAAAGCAAACAACACGGCTACCTTCTTAACTGCTACAAGTGAAATGATGAAGCTTCATAATTTGAGTGCTAGAAAAATCAATTTGATTTGCAAATTTTCCTCTCTGATATTGTGGAATTAGAGCTATATGGTTAATATCGACAAATCAGCTATGCAATCAGGTGTTCTTACGTCACACCATATCAAACATTGTATATATTATAATATATATTACATATATATAAGTACACACAGTGTGGCAGAAAAGTAATGAGACTGATTTTCTTTTAACCATGAATTTTATTCTTTTTACAAATCAAGGTTATTCCATTCAAAATGGTTCCATTGGGCAGCTACACAGCAACGGAGACGTTGTTTCCATTTTTCGTAGCAGTGTTGGAAGGCTTCTGCAGGAATACCTTTCAGCTCGTCGGTTACGCTCTTCAGGATATTATCCAAAGTACCAAAATGACTGTGAGCGGGGGGAATAAAAAGAAATCACAGGGACTGAGATCTGGCGAATAGGGGGCTGATGAACCACAGGAAAGATTCCTTTCTGCCAAAAATTAATTGGTAGAGACTGCCGTGTGACATGGGGCGTTGTCGTGGTGCAGCATCCAAGGGAGTTCAATACCTGGTCGCACACCTACCACTCTATTCCTGAGTCTTTCAAAGACTTCCCGATAAAACGTTTGATTGACAGTTTGTCCTGGTGGCACAAATTCCTTGTGGACGATCCCCTGACTGTCAAAAAAAACCAACGTGCATCGATTTGATTTTGGATTTGCTCATTCTCGATTTCTTGGGACGGGGAGAGTTTGCAGTGTGCCACTCCCGACTTTGGCGTTTTGTCTCGGGGTCGTACTCCGAAATCCATGATTCACCACCTGTGATAACGCGACTGAAGAATTCTGGCTCCCTCTCAAGGCGGTCCAAAAGATCAAGGCACACATTCCTCCGCTTGGCCTTCTGCTCAGTCTTGAGGATCTTTGGAACCATCTTGGCGCAAACGTTTCTCATGACCAAATTCTGTGTTAAAATTTGATGGACGGCAAACCGGTTCAAATTTAACTCACTGCTGATCATTCTCAACTCGCTTAGCAACTGTAACAAAGTTAAAACTCGTACTGAGTCTACGACAGGGATTAATCTAACTGCCATGTGAAGAGGAAAGCAGAAGCTTTGTCGGTTCGTGCACAGCGTTGCCAGTATCATTACTTTTCTACCAAACCATATATATATATATATATATATCCCTTTCCACACTCATGTGTCTGTTCGTGTGTTTAATATAACCTGAAATATATTCCATCCAGAACTGTTGAGTTGGTTCTGAACCTCTATTTTGTGCTTAAACAATTCCCGTTCTGTGGATGTGGGATGTAGGTACAAGACGACGGAATATAAAGGGCTTGTCATATTGTTCGTAATTCTGCAGTGCCGCGTCTTGTGAATCAAAATAAAAGTGTGGTGCAACAATCCCACAGGGCAAGAAGGTTATGGTAATAAGAGAGTGTGCTACATTTTGAATTTAATCCTCATATGTTGTATCCACGTTTGCAATAAAGAATTTCATGGTGTAATATATTAAACAATAGTGTAATGAAGAGGTGCACAGATTCCTGGCCCGCGTTCTCCCAGCCGACTACATTCTGTATGGTGGAATCCTAATATTCCGTATCCTGAGAAAAGAACTATCTTCTAGTCATTGTTGTGGTGTCTAGAAATTTGAGGGGCCTTTTATATTCATTTATGTATGCAATCCAGTTCGTGACTGTGTAATTTTAAATCCTCATTTATTTACACTCAAGGCCACCTTCAAAATCACTTTTCCCTACAAATGACCTGCTATCAAAAGAGTGTTTTAGACAGCTGCATCCTACAGTTCTGACAACGTTCCTGAATTTATATTTATTTTAAAAACTAGTATGAATTAACCTCTATATTAAAAGTGCATAAAATTTTCCAGAACTTTAGTAGCCACCTCACAATTCTAGGTGTCACAAGGTTTACAAACACAAGTTCCATAATGAGGCTGTAAAATACACAAAACGCACGGCACACACATCAATACTACATAATGAGGATCCGCAAATGTTAGGCGCCACAATAAATAATTTACTCACTATCTAACATAGGTATTTTGCACACCTGGTCAGGATATATTCATTTGTATCACAAAATTTCAGTACAGAAACTGAAGAGAACCATGTAAAACGTTAGAGAAAATCTGGTTGCATAACCAGTAGTAGACCCAGATTTCAAATATCCGTCTCTCCAAAATCGGGTCTAAAACTTGACCCCTACAGCTTCCTGTGCACAGTGCTCATAGACTCGCACACGGCTCAGTGCAAAGTGTCACAAGACACCTGGCAGACACTCATCGTTCGGCTTTCCTTTGCGTCAAATATTGACACCACCTAAATTTTTTTCCTTCGTTGTCGGAACTGCGTATCTGAAAGAGATCTCTTAGTAATGCTGTGAAAATTTCTGTGTATTTGTGGGGTTTCCTACTGGAGTCAGGATAGTTCAAGCATTGTGCGGCTATTGGGGTGGAAGTTTTGTGTGCGAATCCGACCTTCCTTCTATCTTATTTTTACTGTACTGTGTGTAAACAGATTTCAGCTTTTAACCTTTTAAAGCCTACTGGTCACGTGATGCACCAACCAGTTTAACATTCAACAACTGTAGGCTCTGCCCACACCGTAATTCTGTGTTTTGTATTTGTCTGAGAACAAACAGCGACTTGTGCCACTTACAGCATAAACTGATTGGTATTTATAACCGAGATGAAAAGTGTTTACAGCGCGGTATGAACTGGGTCTTTAAATAAAGCTGTCTGCACTTCGACTTTAAGGGGTTAATATGCGTTATGTACATGTTGACACGACAATTAACTCTGTCTGGGAGTAACTCTAGGTCCGTGTTTCAGATATACTGGATCCCTCAACAATAAATTATTATTCGCGAATGAAATTGTTGTTCATATTAAATTGGTGAAATATTAATGTAATATTGATTTTGTGATTAAATGAAAAGGCAGTTTAATATATTTGCACAGAGGCAACGAGAAAAATTTAATCATTTTGGAAGGTTACTCAATGTTGAGTGAGTCCAGTGCAGCTTTCGCAATGCATGAGACTCAGCAAAGGGATCCGAATGTCAGAGTACAAATGGTTGGCACTAGCGGTGTGATGGTGAGCAAACACTTAGCACCAATCATCATCCAGCCAGCAGAACATGAAGAAGATAAAGTCCTGTGATTGCACGTGTGAACAGTGGGAAG
>Ga0268261_10003431_pt1 | contig 11660 bp, 9 predicted proteins | sample TergutNc150P1_FD_190353 | JGI IMG/M metagenome (GOLD analysis project Ga0268261, IMG submission 190353) | Nasutitermes corniger P1 segment gut microbial community from laboratory colony in Florida, USA - Nc150 P1 (SPAdes) (version 2) | ecosystem: Host-associated > Arthropoda: Insects > Digestive... | reverse complement strand
ACATTGAGAATTAGAAACTTTATTAATTTTAACTACGCCTTTTAACCAAGAGCTTGCAAAATGACTACCATTGTAATATTTTAATATAGACGACTTATAATATATACAAATCTTTTACCTTATTGCAGTGTGTAAACCAGCGGCTGCAAATACAGTTGGAGCTCCTGATGATGAGCGACATACCGCTCGAAACATGTTGAGCTTTTAATAAACAAGTGGAATAATAAATTCCGTTATCAATTTGCATCTTTTTGGTTATTTATACTGAGTTATACTACGATGTACGGATCCATGGATATTCAATTTTTGATCTTTACTTTTTAATATTGTTTTAACAGGCAGCTTTGACGGTGTTTGACAGCGCTTTTCCCACAGTTCAGGGAATAAAGTCAGACGTTGTAACACCATTTCAGTTAATTATTACCACTAATTAGTGTTCCTATAACACCCGACACAATGCTGGTGAGTAGGAGAATTATTAACCCGCCTTTCTGAATTAAAATTTTTCGTTTACTTCTAAAACTAATCTTTGTGTTTAACAACGCACGTAAATAATTCTTGTATTTACTTAATTTACTCTTATCCTTTTTAGTTAATTTATGATTCCCGTTTAATGTGCTTATAGCACACTCGACAATAGCCTTAATTAGATCGTCATTGGCCGATGTGAGTAACTTGCTTCTGGCCTGGGGTTAAGCGTCTTTAAGTACATGGAGAAAGTGTAACTGTGACTTCAACATTACATTCATTACCTTCAACAGCCGCCAAAAGTTCGTATTTTCCCCAGGAAATATTTTTGTTCTAAACCTTAAGAAACTGTTAATTGATTGTTTAAAGTCTAAAAACAGGGAAGAATGCGGATCTTTACGGACGTCTAGGAATTTCTTATGAAAACTAGAAATATTTTCAGGATGGACCTGGTTTTTAAACACAACTATATACTTGCTATTCAATTAAATATCACGTGACGATCGAACTTGTTGAAACAGGTTCTGTGTAATTAGAACAAGACTGATGTGATCTTTTGGTAAATAATTGGCCAAATTTGTGGAGTAGACAGAGTCCATTAAATCATCCACCACTTAGGCATAGGCATATTTTAAGGGTTTTCAAAGTCCGATACGCCTTTAACAAAAGTTACGTTTTTTAGATGATGCGTGTCGTTATTTTCACCGTGACACCACACAATATTTTCAAACACAACGTCAAAAAGCTGCTCCCTGCACTCTAACAATCTAATTACAAATGTTGATTTAACACAACTACTAGTGCCTGTAACAATTAAAGTAAATGGATGTTGAAGCTTCAAAGTCATTCTACGAAATGAACTGTGATGTGTAATGGCACCTCTATTTATAAATAAATAAATTACCTATATCCACACGAAACGAAGTCAAAGCTGTTCATAAACCGGCGCTTCTCAAAGACGACATTGCACTCCTTGGTCACGGTCTCCGACACCACTATGCCACCATCTTTTCTCTTCATTTTCAGAGGATTGTGGATACGCACAGGTGGCGCGTATTCCAGAGTCATATTTTTCAAAGCAGTAAAGTTTAGAACTTTTGATGTTTCATAATTCAAATTTATTCCCTTTACTTTACATTTTGTTGTACTTTTGCCGGTCGAAAGGCAAATTACCGAAAACGCATGGTTCTTCGGACCGCCCTAAACAAACTGATCTATGAAGAAGCCAGAGCCAAACTCCTCCATCTCATCGTGAGGTCGCCCAGATAGTCCCCTGTTGTTACTTTTGGGTGTTCATTTACCATTTGAACGTAGAGTCTGCGTATCAGTAAAGCACAGACTGCCCCAATTTACAGATATTTGTATAGTTTGAGCCGAGCTTGGGTTGTACTTGTCCTTGTGTAACTCACTCTGAACCCAGAATGAGTAGCCGGATAATCCTTGTTTTAATTTCAGGGACATGTTACCGTACTCAGCAAAAAACCTGAATTTGTGTCTTTGTCAATGCACATTACCTCGCATTCCCAAAATTAAGACACGTCCACCAAGCCGTAACCCATATCTACGGCCTTGCGGACCTTATCCACTACCCATGTTCCAAATATACACCGCTCCTCATTCGAGTGTTTACAGTCGTCCTGGTCCATAGTGTCGGCACAAGCTGAAGACAAAGGGAACATCAGTTTGAAGTTGCTTTTATACGGGAGAATTGGATGATACAGTTTCCTATGACCTTACATTAGATAGCTTCCCTATCCAAACAGTGAGGGGGACAGTCTGCACCCACGTAAATGTTCGAGGGGCTAAAAAAATTTATCATATTTACAAATGTATGGGTACAGACTCATAGAGGATCTTGTCCACTTCCTTGACTCTGTAATATGTTTTAGTAGCTTGTGTTCTACCCCCGTACAAGGTATCATGAATTTTAATAGGAGAGTTCTTAACGTAGGGGTGCGAGCAAAGCTCATTTTCAAGGCCAGCAGTGTCACGCATCAGTTTTCTAAACTCGCACCCCCGTGATCGAAAGAACAGTGTATCCAGCGTATTTGATTTTTTCAACCTCGCATTTGTCTCCTCATACCTAGTCTGCAATGTCTCATCAGTGCTGCCAGTGGGTTTAGGTAGACTGGGCATGCAAAGACACCCATGCCAAAAACAACCGAAATACTCAGACTTCATTCGTCCCTTTATAGTACCCATCAACTATCACGTTTGGTACCCTTTCCAAATGAAATTCCCGCCAATTCCCGGCATGAATAGTGTTTCGAGTACGTCCCATATACGCCAGCCATTGAAGACCCTCAACAGACTGACGATACCCGATACGGTAACCCGCTCTCGGAATAATACCTACAGTGTCTGATTTCAGGAACTTGGTTCAAAGTACCCTATTGCAATTGGACGATATTGTAATAGCTTCCCCGGCGCAGTACATCTTAACCAATTTCAGAAAGAAATTTCGAATCGTGCAGCATGCTTGCCTCAATACATTCACGTCGTCCATGCAGTAGGCCAGCAGTTCATCCTTATTACAAAATACCTTATCTTTTTGCTCCTTGTGCCATTCCAAAAATTGGTCGCGGTCATCACCGGACATAAGGTCCTCTTATTAATATTCCGGTTCAGGATAAACCACATAATCCTGATTGCTGGCCGTGTTCGAGAAGTGGGGTAGTACCCTTCTTGCATGTATGGTCGAATGATTTAGGCATACTTTTTTATGCCCATAGGCAAATAATTCAACGAATCCAGAAAATGAAGATTTTCCACGACCATACTAAGAATTTTCCTACCGTCCAGTATCACCTTCCGTTGCCATCTAATTTCCAGAAAACTTCTAAGAAGAAAGTGTGCGTCGTATACACGATAGTTGTGTGAAATGACATATACCTTGCCAGCGAATGGTCTAGACAAAAGAAGATAATTGATAAATGTGCCTACGGGTCTTGCCAGAATGAGTGGACACGCCTTCCACACGGTTCAAAATCGACATTAACATCTTCAACGGCTTCACATTTACAACACAACTGCTGAGCATATGTCAGATTTGGGACGTGCTCAAAAGACCCATCACGTTTTACAAGGTATTGTGTGCACTCCGTATCAAAGAAAACGTACAAATATTTCTATGATATCTTGCTACGTTTTAATGGAGCCACGTAGAATAAATGGCCAGAAGGTTGTTTCTTATTACAAAATGTGCAAAATTTCTTAAAGCATTCATGTTTCGGATCAGAAGTTACCAAATAAGAACAATTCCGGCATACTTGTCTCCTCTGACAGACTAGCTTTACTTTCACTTTGAGAATTAGATGATTCTGAACACAATTCTCACTGATAAACCATCTGCGACATGAACCACAATACTTAGACTGATCTCTAGTACAGGGTGGCGTATCAGTACATAGGATACAAATTTTGTCACACTTGTGTGCTTTATCGTATAACGTGTCACAACCGTTACATATGTTCCTTTTCGCCATTGCACCCTTCAGATTGTTTATTACATTATAGTGCCTAGAGTCATGATCGTATATGTGGTACAATTTCTAAGACGAAAGTGAATTTCCACTAAACCTGACCCTTTCTGGGTACAAACCATCAAACACAATAATGCTATAGTCCGAAAGGTGTTGTTGAAACTACTGAAAATCTTCAAGACCCCCTCCATTGGATAAATCCACACCGTAAATCATTAACAGTTCTTCAACATGTTTATTTAGCCCATATCAATGCCTAAATGATGCGTGCTTTGGGTCACATTTTACCAGAGCCATAATGATAATTAGTGCATTAGCCAAGCACAAGAAGGCTGCCTTCACAACACACTCTTTTTAATCGCACTCAATACGTCCAATGAACGCCCTTTAGTCTTTTCTCAGCCGTTACCAGCACACAACTTAACATGGTATAAATGCACTTCCAGACGGTCTGTCAGAGCAAACCTACCATTATTCTGTATGACTTTCCCAAGTACAGACCAAACCACAACAGGTTTAAACTGGTCGCGGCGTCACAATCCAATGTCAACCACTTTATCCTGCACATTCTCAGTATTGTCCATTCTCAGACCCACGAAATTTCTACCTGGCATTTTACCCACAAGGTAAGTCGCAAGTGCAGGTATGCATTTCGTGAGATATACCTAGGTTCTTGCTCTTCACCCGAAGTCTTAAACTTTATATGCAAACTAGCCCATTCGTGTTAAATTTCGGAAAAGATTTAGAGGTCTCATAAAAAATCATTAAGGGTATCTGTTCTGTTGTCTCCAATACCAGACTGTTTCTGCTTGAGGAAGCCTTCTCCTCCATTCTTAGAGAAGGTGCCTCAACGGTAGAAATAGCCCTTGCCCTACACAGAATTGTTTTCTTCGCAATTATTTCGATTTTAACAGTGCGACTTATTTGAATATGCAATGTAAATTGCTGAACAATGCAGGTTGTAACAGTTGCGGTTAGCGCAGTTGTAGCTGCTGGTTGCTGCAGGTGTAGCTATTGCAAGAGTAGATCATACTAGATGCTGGCTGCAAAATCTGTAATTAGCGTACGTGCTGTACCTGATGGTTGCTGTAGGCGTAACAATTGCTGGTACAAGTAGCGCTGGTAGGAAGGTTTTTTACGTTCCCAAGACACGATGCAGTCAGTATATTGCAGTACAGTTAAATGCCTCAATATATAGTACTTCCCTTCAGACATGTTGTGACTTGTTTTTCTTCTTAATGGAATGTTAAATATGTTACCAGATTGTTACCTTAAGCATCCACTTAATGGCGTTTAAAATATGTCACTTAATATTTATCTTGTAATACCCTGAATGGCTTTTTTCTAGAATCCTAATCTGATTTTATCTTTCATTCCTGCTGGAGCAAACAAGTTCAAACTCGGCTAAAAGTGGTAAGATAAGGAGTTTGGCTTGGGTATACATATGATTTCTATTAGACTAATGACAGTGGCTTGAGGGGTAAACAAACAATTCCCATTACGCTAATGTGTTTGCCCTGGAGATCAACAAACTATAACTATTAGTTTAATGAGTTTGTCCTGGTGGGTGAACGCAGTGTATTTGAGTAGGGAGGTTATGGCTCATCACTGAGTTTCTAGCCCACTCTCCAGCAATCTTCACGGAGTTTAACTCATCTAGCGAACTTGTATACATACCTCAGCTACCGTCGCCACCGAGCAGTATGAACCTTCAGCCGTTAAACTTAAAAAGTGAAGTTTTTCGCAGTGAATCATTTAAATATTGGCGTGTGCCTTTCATGGATGTAAATCAACTGGCAGCTGCCAGATTTTTCTTCACAAACCGAGGTGATTTAGTTCATTGTGTATTTTGTGGAGTGGAGGTCGGGCATTGGGTTGAAGGAGATGATAAATTTAAGTATCATCAGCGTTGGAGTCCATGTTGCGGGTTTGTTAGGGGTTGTTTGAAGAAAACATGCCTTCTTCGCCTCAGACATCTCAACAACACCCTAGGCGTAGTTATGACGTGTGCGGACCTTATATGGAGCACACACTAAAAACGTTAGTAACTATATATTTACATTTATTTATTTATATCCTATGTATAATTATAAAAGTACAATTACATTTATTGTCTTTTGCAACTACAGAATTCAGACAGCACAATGCATTACAGTGGTATAGATCTATGTATCCGTATTATTTAACATATCGTGCCCGAATGCATTCTTTTACAAGTTGGCCTACCGCTTCTAAACAAAAACCTGAAAATTTAAGTAGCGCTGGTTTTTCATACATGTTATATTATAACGAAAAGCCAGTTTATTACAAAAACTATTATTTTATCCAAAACCAACCAATGTAAAACTGTTTTTGTTAAGTTAAACTTGATGCCGTTTCCTGCTTTCATTGTGGAATTACCTTAAAAGATTGGTAGGAAACGGATTGCTGCGGGGAAAAAATGCTAAATGGATTTTCAACTGCATTTATATTCATCATGTGAAAAAAATTCCTACTTTCGTATTGCACAGTGCTCCTCGTACACACTGTTGCCGTGTAAGTGTGTCTGCATATTCTAACCTGCTTACCATAGGGGAAAACGATATGTCCGCTTACACTGTCTACCAACAAAAATCCTCAGCGCGCTCGGTAAAAGTGTGCATGTTGTAACCTGTCCGCTCTCGCAGTTTACTAGCAAGTGTCAGTGTGGTTAGTAGTGTTCTGTGCTACGCATAATGGATTTTCAAGATTATTCCCATGTTTTGTAATGCCTCAAATTGTAATCATTGTTACCAAACTAGACTCAAAGTTTGAAATTGTCTTTCATAACGATGTCGCATACACTGCCCTTATTTCGTCATAAAACCATTGTAAGATGTAGAAAGTCAAGTAGCTACTTGTCTATATTTTATCAGAGTCAGCGCAGACCTAATTACGCAATTAAGCATTAGTAACATGAAATTTAAGAAACTAGTTCACGAAAGTCTCTGTATAACCAGCAAGCACTGACAACGACATTTCGTCCCATAAAACTCTAAGCCGCAATTACATATTTGTTCACATCCAAATTTACGAAAAAATTATCAGCAAAGAAATTCTGATTTATTACACCGACGTTAGTGCTATCTGATGAAGACTGTATATTAAATAATTACTGAAGTTCTAGTAGAGAATGCTTTTATATTTCACGTCGCTTGTGCTATTGAAAGGCTTTATTTTTTCATTTCGTTCAAGCGGCAAAATCCCGAAACCTTTTAAAGTAACTATAAAGGCAAATCAGCTATTTTAAATGTTTTGTGAATCATTCATTCTATTTGTGTGTGTATATATAATAACCTAATATATATTTATTACTAGTCATCCCTGACTAACGGTTATTCGATTGAGCATAACCCTTTTCCATAATGTACGTTTTTTCGCCAGGAGTTCTTAGCTGGTCTCACGCTAACCTTTACAAATGTGCAGTTCAGCGACGGCGGCTGTAAAGTAATATTAATAGTGCTCGCGCCTCGGCTGAAGCTAGTCAGGCACTACAAATTAAGAACATCGGCAGGTGGCAATACACTTGTTGACATCGGTGGCTTCACGAACCCCGGGTCACTACAAATTAGTTGGCAGCGGTTGTCACTACGAATTGGTTAGCATTGGAGGTCGCTACTTATCGATTGGCATTGGTGTTTGCTACGAATCAATTAGCATTGGTGGTCGCTACGAATCGGTGAAAATTGCCGGTCGCAACTCATATCGTACGCACATTGCTACTAATTTGTTTCACTTCTATTGGATTCAGAGAGGGATCTATAACGCATGAACGAAAGGGAATTGAACTATACACACATCAGATAGGGACGGAAAACTAACGTCGGCCTAAATTCAAAATTACAAATTCGTTCTAACACGAAAACAATAGTCAACCATAGAGGATTCTGCCCTTCAGGCACAACTAGCGGCATATAAATCTGAAATAGCTAGGCTGAATGATAGTTTATCAACAGGAGTCTCCACAGTACATAAAAATGTATCATTGATTTCGTTCCTTCGGAGTTGGTCAGGCGCAGATTCCGCCATAACTTTGGAAGGTTTCCTGGAGAATGAGATCGCTGCAAAATTAGGCTGGTGGCATTCTTCGGATTCTTTACGGAAAGCAGTAAAACTTGCCGACCCAGCGAGGTCGTTCTATAATTCATGTCTAGAACTCTATGCGGAGGACGCGACCTGAGAGAAATTCAAGAAGGCATTCAGGGAAGTCCGCGCCGATCAATGTTATTTTATGAGGCTGCAGATGGCCAGATAAGACAAACATGAAGGGCCTCAGGAGTTCGGTGATCGATGTAGGGCGCTGGCTCAAAAGATTAAGTGCCAGGACAGTGATCCTGCAGCACAGAAAATTCATCGCGAAAATGCCGAAAGGATGCTTTGGCTAGGTTTGTGGCTGGCTTATCGGGTGAAATTGGGAAACAGATCAGATATCAAAATCCTCCAAATTTACACCAGGCGCTAACTACAGCAATTGCGGTCATAGAAGCTGTGAAACACGAGAGGTTTGCAGAAACCTACACGAAGTTTGACAAATCGGTTAGGATTTCAAGTCGGGGAGGCAGTGAAGGAGCCGACGAGAGGTACAGCCCAATGCGCGCGACAAACACTCGAGTGATAAGAGGTACGAGCGTAACATAGATAGGACGGTAACTTCAGGCAACGTTAGGAACGTCCGAGAAAGGGCGGAACCTAGGTGTTACGAATGCGAAGGACGAGGGCACTTTGCACAAGAATGCCCCACTCGGTTAAAAAGAGGGAAATGCAAACCTCGTCCGGGAATAAATACCCGAGCGGACGTTCAAGTTGTCCACGCTTGCCCGGCGACAAGTCTCGGTACGCTAGTGAAAACAGAGGCACTAAACAGCCAGCAAATAGCGCGCACGCCATGTCAACTAACTTCTACCACGATGAACTAAACTTGCCCAAGGCCACAGTCCTTGGCATGGCACAAGAAGTATCTGAAACGTTGGTAGACACCATAAACGAGGAGAAAACGTTGAATACTGAATCTTCTACAAGGCTGAGAGGGAAAGTAAGAATGAGGCCCTATACAGGAAATTGTTAGCTAGTAAACTGAGCCCCGAGGAAATACGCGGTGAAAAATATCAGTTTTGTAGACAACTGAAACCAGGCGACAGAAATATGATAAGCACCAGTTGCTTGTACCCCTACGTTAATTAAGGATGTGATACGAGAGAATCATGATCCCGTTTACGCAGCCCACCCCGCAGCGAAAACCACCTGCGATTTACTCGCTCTTAGTTTCTTGTGGCCCGGAATGCGGAAATCGGTAGAAAATTTTGTTAAAGAATGCGATTCGTGTTAACGACGCAATAGAAACCACGAGTTTACCTGCCCTCTCGGTAACATTGGAAATCCGGTAGCATATTTTTGCGATAAACTCAATGGATATTACTGGGCCGTACCCATTAACGGCGAGAAAAAATTATCTGTTGACGTTTGTACATCATTTTTCAAAATATGCGGAAATATTTCCCGTCCCGGTTCAATCTGCTTCGACATGTGCGAGAATTTACGCCTCGCAAATAGTTACTCGTCATGGCAGCGGTTCAAAATTGATCACAGATCAGGCCGCCGCCTTCATGTCTTCATTCTTTAATGAAACGCAACTTAATGGGAATTTAAAGGTCCCGTACGTCCAACTATCATGCGATGAGTATCGGGCATATAGAAAGACTGCATCGGACACAACATACAGTCCTTTCGCATTATTTAAACCAGTCTCATACAGATTGGAATTTAAAAGTGTCTTACTTCCTAATGGTATAGCACTCCACGCCTCACTCTACTACAAGATATAGTCCATTCTCTTGCATGGAAGAGAAATGGTCACCCCTGCAAATGAGAACCTGAGAGCTAAAGTTCCTAAGCCGACGCAAGGCCCTGAACAACGAATCGAAAATATGAAGGCTCGCCTGAGGCAAGCTTACAAAACATTAGCCAAAGTGAACAGAAAGTCACACTCAGTAAATAAGCAGCGATAGGATCGACACGCGGATCTTCGCAGTTTTAAAGTCGGAGACTATGTCTATCTTTGCAACCCGGCTAGGAAGCCGAAACTGTTAAAGAAAGGTCCATTTTTCGTGGAAGGGCCCATTTTAAGTAAGGCTAAGTTGTCTGATTTAAATTACGAGTTATTAAGCCTTAATGACAGGAAATTCATCATCCATATTAATCGTTAAAAACGTGTCACGGCGCTGCAAATATGAAGTCGAACTCAAGCCCAAAATGGCCACGGAAGTTGAGAGTCATAGGCGACGAAATGTCTAGCGCAACACGAGAAACTGTAATCGCCCAACCATCCATTTGTCCTTTAAATTGGTCGACGATAACATTCCAGTCAGAGATTCGGTGCCCGCACCTTCAAGCCCGGTAGCCCCTCCTCGTCCTGTGTCCACCCCGCCGTCAGCTGGAGATAAGGAAGACGAAGAGAGGTTAGATCCAACCTAGCCCCCAATACTTCCCGAAGCAGTCACGACTTGATTATGGACCGAATCACTCCCACTGTCACGAGCTCACAGACGAGAAACACCTTCTTAAAATAGGTGTGACGTCAGATTCTGTATATATCACATGTATAATTACGTAAATGGTTACAGCGTAGGATAAATAACTTAGTATGGTATCTTCTTGTATTGCAGGACACTTCCTGAAGGTAAAAGCCACTGAATTGCAAGTCCGTCTAGTAAAGAGTAGCGTACTGTTTCTGAAAGAGAGACATCGTGATTTCAAACGACAATTGGCGCGTGGCACTGGACATGAACATGAAAATTTATGAGGACGCGATTGCGACGGCCAGAAATAATTTAGCGGTCATAAACTATCAGCAGAAAGAATTCAAGCCGGTCGCAGAACTAAAACAAGTTGAAGTTTCACTGAACACAGAGTCTAGACTCTCAAATTTCTAGCAACTACTCCCTAGACCAGATAGACGCCGCGGAATTTCGAATCTAGGAGGAACCGCTCTAAAATCTCTATTCGGAACCGTTACCGTTGCCGATCTTCACGAATTACACAGTACCCTTGGCGAGTTAAAATCTAAAGAAGCCAACATCGTTCACTCACTAGCGAAACTTCTTGCATGTCAAAGGAGTAGCTCAGAATACTAGGATGAATACCGACGCGATTACAAATCTGTCCTGCAGTGTTGTACACAAATGAGTTCAATCGCATGACCGATACGTACAGATGACTAGAAATATCTTTTGGCTTAATATGACTTTCCTCAATCACAGCTCTATGTCAGGCAACTGGGGAGCTCCTCACTACAGCTAACTCTTTAAGTTGACGAATTAATAGTAGCTATACAACACACAATTTCTGTTAAATTGCACATAACAATCATGATCCCAAATGTTTTACACGTTATTTTGAGAAATATTTCCTTATATGTACCTGGCGGTCATGAACTTATTGCTGGCACCAAAATTAATAATATCCATATGTATTACGACTTAATCAAAGTAAATGTAGTAGGTACCATGCACAATATTAAATTAATTTTGGAAATTCCCCTGGACTGCAGGCCAGTATTTTACACTAGTAGTATGTTGACGGCTCTGGTCCAACAGGGCGTAGGGGTGGCGGTGGAGGTATTAAAAGGTGTAGGGGTGACGTTGGAGGTCAGACTCCGTCCATCTTTACCTTTATCCCTAGGTAGGGGATCGGCAT
>Ga0268261_10003430_pt1 | contig 11660 bp, 11 predicted proteins | sample TergutNc150P1_FD_190353 | JGI IMG/M metagenome (GOLD analysis project Ga0268261, IMG submission 190353) | Nasutitermes corniger P1 segment gut microbial community from laboratory colony in Florida, USA - Nc150 P1 (SPAdes) (version 2) | ecosystem: Host-associated > Arthropoda: Insects >... | reverse complement strand
GGGGGGGGGGGGGGGGCTAGTGGGGCTGGCAGCCATCTACTGTGCGGGAATCGGCACCCGTTCCTGACAAAATAGGCCAAAAAGGTGAAACATTGTGGGCCCATACATACCCTACAGTCTCTTCCAGATCACGGGGGAGATGTGTGCAAAGTTTGGTTACGATCAGTTCAGAAATGTGGATTTGTATAAGGTACAAACAAACATACAAACATTCATCTTTATATAAAAGATAAATAATTCACTCTGTTCTGCTGTATAGACATAATTCACTCTGTTCTACTATGTAGAAATAATTCACTCTGTTTTACTGCAGAGATATAATTCCCTCTGTTCTACTGTGTAGATATAATTCACACTGTTCTACTGTGTAGACGTAATTCACTCGGTTCTACTTAGTAGACATATTTCACTTGGTTCTACTGCATAGACATAATTCACTTATTTCTACTGCATAGACATAATTCACTCACTTATACTGTAATAATGTAAGTCACTCTATTTTACTTTGTAGACATAATTCACTCAGTTTTACTGCATACACATAATTTACTCTTTTCTACTGTATAGATATAATTCTTTCTGTTCTACTATGTAGACATAATTCACTCGGTTCTAATTAGTAGACATAATTCACTTGGTTCCACTGCGTAGACCTAATACACTCGGTTCGACTGCAAAGACTTAGTTCACTCGGTTCTACTGTAAAGATGTAATTCACCCTATTCTACTGCCTAGATATAATTAACTCTGTTCATCTGTGTAGAAATAATTCACTATGTTCTAATGCATAGACGCAATTCATTCTGCTCTACTTCGTAGACATTATTAACTCTGGTCTACTTCATAACACAGGTCACTCTGTTCCACTGCATAGACACAATTCGTTCTGTTCTACTGTATAGAATTCACTCTATTCTACTGCATAGACATAATTCACTCTGTTCTATTGCATTGACACAATTCACTTTGTTCAACTGCACAGACACATTTCACTCTTTTCTACTGCGTAGACACATTTCACTCTTTTCTACTGTGTAGACACATTTCACTCTTTTCTACTGCATAGACACATTTAACTCTTTTCTTATGCATAGACACATTTAACTCTTTTCTAATGCGTAGACACATTTCACTCTGTTCTACTGCGTAGACACACTTTACTCTGTTCTACTGCGTAGACACGTCACTTTGTTCTACTGTATACACACAATTAACTCTGTTCTAATGCTTAGATATAATTCACTCTGTTCTGTTTTGTAGACATAATTCCCTCTGTTCTACTGCGTGGACACAATTTACTCTGCTCTACTGTGTAGACACATTTCACTCTGTTCTACTGCGTAGACACATTTCACTCTCTTCTACTAAGTAGATACAATTCACTCTGCTCTATTGTTGTGGCATAATTCACCCTCTTCTATTGTTTCGATATAATTCCCTCTGCTGTACTGTATAGACATATTTTTCTCTGTTCTACTCTGCAGACATAATTCACTCTGTTCTACTGCATAGACATAATTCACTCTGTTCTACTGTGTAGACATAATTCAATCTGTTCTACTCTATAGACTTTATTCACTCTGATTTACTGTACAGACATAATTCACTCTGTTGTACTGTGTAGACATAATTTACTCTGTTCTACTGTGTAGACATAATTCACTCTGTTCTACTGTATAGATATAGTTCACTCTGTTCTACTGTACAGACATAATTCACTCTGTTCTACTATGTAGACATAATTCACTCTGTTCTACTATGTAGACCTAATTTATTCTGTTCTACTGTATATACATAAGTCACTCTGTTCTACTGCTTAGACATAATTCTTTCTGTTCTACTGTGTAGACATAATTCCCTCTGTTCTACTATATAGACATAATTCTTTCAGTTCTACTGTGTAGACATAATTCACACTCACGAGATTCCATAATAAAAATATAATGACAAACGCCTGGAGACTGTGACGTTGTAGCGCAGGGCTGTAGAGATGGCTGCAAGGCCTGTCAGAACACTCAGTCCAGTTCGTGGCCACTTCCACACCATATACACAATCAGCGGAGAGAGCGCAAACAGCTGTGTGTCTGTTCCCAAATGCTGGGAATGTTGTAAACACTGAAACAGGTTTTTAGAGAATTTATTTGCCACAAAAACATCAAATACTGTAGATTTATTGTCAACTGTTGAATTATTTCACTTAAACACAGTCAGACATATTAAGTGTCTAAGAAAAATGATATGACAGGGCATGTGGCATGTATGGGAGGGAGAAGAGTTGCAGACTGGGTTTGGTGCAAAAATTTGAGGGACAGAGACCATAAAGAAGACCGACGCGTAGACAGAATTGCAATATTAAATTGGATCTTAAGGAAATAAGTTGGGAGGGCTGGGACTGGATTGCTCTGGCTCAGGACAGGGACAAGTGGTGGGCTCTTGTGAATGTGGTAATGAACCTGGAGGGTCCATAATATGAGAGGGATTTCTGTACTAGCTGAGGACCTGTTTGCTTCTCAGGAACAGCTCTGCTGTGTGCAGTTACTTAGTTGGTCTTACTGAGCAATGCTACCAACTGCTATGATTATATAATATCAGTGACAGAATTAATGAATATGCAATGTAATGTTGGTAGAATGATACTGACAAAAATAGGCTATGTAGTGTTGGTGGAATGATACTGTCAAAAGTAAACTGAAGTCTGCCACAAAATCCCACATGCCTTGGCTTGGGATCGACCCCAGGCCTCTGCAGTGAGAGGCTGGCTACTAATGACAGGGCCACAGCACAGCCCCAATTATAGCATTACAGTGTACTGGCCATAAGGCATGCAGTTCGGTCCTGTCTGCAGCTCCACTGCAGAATGTTTGTGTGCCAGTGACTGCTTAATGAGACTAGCTAGAGACAAGACGTAAGTGCAGACACTGTACTGGTCTAAATGTATCACGTGAATGTGTTTTGTACTTCATCGCCAAAAAGTGGGGGTATCACCTCACAAATGCTGAATTTTCCTGAGAATGGAAGACTGTGAACAAGTGTCATCTGATACACCACATCATCTCACATTCAGCAAAATACAGTAACTGTAACTGTTCATGTACTGCACATTATTCTTGTCACACCTGAACATAAATTCACAAACACTCTTTAGTAAAATCCTCCAATACAAAACTTCATAACAACTCATCTGCTGGTTCTTGTGTTATGTGCATATAGATGAGAGTACTGAGAAATTTTGATGGTCAATCCTCAGTAGTGCAAATACAACTAGTGAAGAAAGAGAATAATTCAGAATGATCTAGACATAATGTTTGAACTGTAATACAATTTCCTAATAGTATTACTAACAAAAACACACATAACCTTTCACCTGTATACTCTACAGTCTCAAACATTTTACACATCGCCATTCAGTGCACAGTGTACTGAATGACAGAATTTTAGGATTCGTTAAATGTACAGCCCCTCTGTGCTACAAAGTAGTTGGAATTTACATCCCAGTGTGACTGAAGGGTGACAACATAAAGCTGCCACATTGTCGCAACTTCTACGTCCATTTTTGAAAGGAGAGTTTTGCTGACTCAAGACCGAGGGACAAACAATGTGGGGACTAAATGACATTAGACTGCAGTAGCTGCAGCCAGCACTACAGGTCCGTGTCACGCACTGTACACAACTGTAACTCAGTCCTTGCCAGAGTGGACAGAAATATTTTTGAAAATGAGCTCTCCACCTGCAAAACATGAGTTCTGGTAAATTCACTCTTAGAAAAACCACTGCAAGTGTGTTAAATGCAAAAACAGCCCTGAAGCTTATAACAATCAGTACAAGAGTGTCGCTGTCAGACTTACAATATTCGTGCCAAAATGGTTATGAATAAACAGAAGGTTTCTCCACCATGTGTTCTTACAAACATCAGAATTCTGCTTCACTGCTTGATTCCACAGTGGACCAGTTCCGACCCACGGCAAGATGAAGGTGCAGAACAGAATCAAGGCAACGAGATTTGGAACCAATCTGTTCAAACACAGATAAACTCATCAGCTTCTTAACGCTACACACTGCCATTTGAAGCCAACACAAGGGTCACTGAATGTACACTCTTTTCTAACTCACACACAGGTGCATTCATTTCATTCAATGGTTGGTAGCTCAGTTCTTATTCACATTTTTCCCACAAGAGTGTGGGACATGTTAATGATCCACCAGCACTGACAGGTATGCCAACACTGCAGCAGCTGGTAGTCCATATTTTGCAGCAAGAGAGCAGAGTGTGCAATTCTAAACACAATGATTATTCTTTCTGTGACTATGTACATCTGTGTGTACTGGAATTGTGTATTGCCACTGACAGGTCTTAATGCAAAGTATTGTTCAAAATTGTGCATGCGAATTGAAAAGGACTTCAGCATCTTGTTTAGAGAAAAAAAAAATGAAAAAAATAATGGAAAATACAATTCTACATTCAAATTTTAAAAAAAATCGTGATGAAAAGTCTACAGTGTGTCTATTGTGCACTGATTATAAAAATTATTATGGCTTATTGATAAAAATCTAAGAAAGAATTGTTGGAAAATTCCTGAAATATTTGTCACCTTCAAAAGGGGTTGTGTGTGGGGGTACAATGGTACAATGGTACACTGGTACACTGGTACAATGGTACACTGGTACCCTGGTACACTGGTACAATGGTACACTGGGATAATGGTACACTGGTACAATGGTACACTGGTACACTGGTACAATGGTACAATAGTACACTGGTACAATGGTACACTGGTACAATGGTACACTGTGATAATGGCACACTGGTACATTTGTACAATGAATATTGTGTGCCTACATTACTGTAGCTGTAGTATTGTACATCTAGCTAATATTGTGATGATGATGTTTTGACCAAATAATGATCAACACAATGAATGAGTGACAGATTGATTGATTGATTGATTGATTGATTGAATGTGTTAATGATTGAGTGAGTGAATAAGTAATTGAGTGAATGATTGGATGGACAGATGAATGAAAGAATTAATTAATTTATTTATTTATTTATAAACTCCTTGAACCATAAATGCATCTTTCCTTATAAAATCACAAACTGTGCAAAAACTAAGACATGATCGAGAGACAAACAATAGAAACAGTGACAGTCAATGTGACAGGTCATGACACTTCACTAACAGTCAATGTGACAGGTCATGACACTTCACTAACAGTCAATATGACAAGTAATGACACTTCACTAACAGTCAATGTGACAGGTCATGACACTTCACTAACAGTCAATGTGACAGGTCATGACACTTCACTAACAGTCAATGTGACAGGTCATGATACTTAATTAACAGTCAATGTGACAGGTCATGACACTTCACTAACAGTCCATGTTGCAGGTGATGACACTTCACTAACAGTCAATATGACAGGTGATGACACTTCACTAACAGTCAATGTGACAGGTGATGACACTTCACTAAGTCAATGTGACAGGTCATGACACTTCACTAACAGTCAATGTGACAGGTCATGACACTTCACTAACAGTCAATGTGACAGGTCATGACACTTCATTAACAGTCAATGTGACAGGTCATGACACTTCACTAACAGTCCATGTTGCAGGTCATGACACTTCACTAACAGTCAATATGACAGGAGATGACACTTCACTAGCAGTCAATGTGACCGGTCATGACACTTCACTAACTGTCAATGTGACAGGTCATGACACGTCACTAACTGTCAATGTGACAGGTCATGACACTTCACTAACAGTCAGTGTGACAGGTCATGACACTTCACTCACAGTCAATGTGAGAGGTCATGACACTTCACTAACAGTCAATGTGACAGGTCATGACACAAATGGTATCAGTTACAGAAAGGTGAGGGCTCAGCATGATGAAATAAGCTTGTGACTTACATACAGTACGTACCGCAATCTTGCAGGAAAAAAACAATATCTATCATCTACACAGCAGCAATATCCATCAACTATACAACAACAGAACTGTGTACTGTACCTCATCAGTCTGGACACATACTCCCGAGGAATATCGAGCCGCTTTGTTCGCTCTAGCTCTTTGTATAAAGAGTAAGATGTCAGCAGACCGCTTATCATGAGGAATGGATCTGTGTGTATGCAAATACTTCTTGCAAATGAAGTCCATGGACGCCCCAGATCCTGCAATAATATTACCATCCTAAATCTATGAAGCCATGCCTCTCCACAGAAAAGAGCTGCTCAATCTTCCATTTCAGTAACGTACAGAATTTACTCAAGATATCAACTGTTAGTCGAATAAACTGAGCAGAACATAACTGAATGCAGTACAACATTTACACTGATATGTGAACTGTCATACTAACTGCCAGTGTCACTGTTGCTTTGGCCACTGCCACTGCCACTACCACCACCACCACCACCACCACCACCACAACCATTGCCAACACAATCACCACCACCACAACCACCACAACCATGACCAACACCCTTGCCACCACCTCCACCACCATCACTACCACCACCATCATCGCCACCATCACTACCACCACCATCATCGCCACCATCACTACCACCACCAGCATCGCCACCATCACTACCACCACCAGCATCACCACCACAATCACCACCACCACCACCACCACCATCAAAACCACTGTGCAGTCGGGAAGTTCACCTAATTTATGCCCTGTTATGGCCTTATTTGTCCAGCTGTCTCTTCACTAAACTCTTTAACATCAGACAGATATATTGAATATATTAACCATATAAAAAGAAAGGGAGAGAGAGAGAGAGAGAGAGAGAGAGAGAGAGAGAGACAGAGTGTGTGTGCTTGCGCGCGAGAAATTAATATGACCTACAGTTACAATGTTCCTGATTAACTGGGCTGAATATCAGAATCCTTTTTCAACCTACAATGCCTACTTGTTTATAAGGCACCAGACATGTAAGAATATATAAAGCTGAAGTCATACTTTCAAAAAAATATAATCAATGGACACATAAATATGTTAACTGATTGAAGGAAACTGTCATTCTGTGCAGCACCAAACAGTCAAGTTCTTGTAATGCAAAGCAGAGCCAGCCTGAGCTGACAGTTGTCTGTGTAATATCAGGAGAATGGCAGAAGGCAACTGCCCAGCCATGCTGTCTCATCCCAGTTCCTCGGAACAGTCACAAAAGGTGGAGACAATTGTATTAACACTTTGCCGACCGGATGGTCTTTTAATTAAATACCCCCAGTTCCCGAACCTTTTAAACGCTTTGAATGTTCAACCCCATAACATAATCTTATTTATGGTTTGACACTGTACATTACGCTTGTGAGCCCCAGACTACAGAAACTGCATGCAGATAGTCTAGTAGCTCATCACTGAATGGTAGTTCTCGAAACAAGACCCTTTGTGAAGCGGAAAAACGCAGAATTTACAGATGTATCTAGTTTCACTTCGCTTCTTATGTGCAGCACACATTTTACACTGTCTTGCAGGGTACTTCCTTTTTCCCTCCCCACCACCAACAATTTTTTCAAGTTTGTGTATTCTGAAATCACCGGAGAGTCTGCATGGCAGGTGCTGTTTAGGTCCCCTTGGTGTTGTTTGCTTCTTTGGCAGTTGAAGGTCATCGGAATTGGACTAACTTCGATCCTGGACTTCTGATATCCACGACCTTCCTATCTCATGCAGGAAGTTCTTGTACTTTACTTTTTTGTTTGTATTTAGTGTTCTGTACACACAAAATGCGTTGAAGAGAGCACAGTTCAGCACAGTACCACTTTTTTCGACCATTTTACAGTTTTCCTCAGAACTGAGTAATAACTGAGGTACTGGTCTGCCCTGTCTACACCCTTCATGAATTTATTGTACTGGACAACAACATAAGGTTTCTTTATTTCCATGTTTGTTTTCCTGTCTTTCCGCCCTGTTCTTACAACTGTTGCATCATGGATTGTACTTATACGCACGTCTTTTGTCCTTCCACACTTGCACCATTACGTCACCTTTTCTCCGGAACGCTGACTGCCCCTTTTTCAAGCGCTTACCATCCTCTTCTAGGTCACGTGGAATGCCCCTGTTAACCCTCATAGTGCCACAGACTCTCGCCTTCCTGTCTGGTAACGTTTCAGCTAATCGTACACTGTTATAAAAATTGTCTTGATAGATGTGATGATTTTGGTCTAAGTTTCTGTCTAAAAGTGATAACACTTGTTTCACTTGTTTCACTGTCACTAGTAACAAATAGGACAGAAGATTGCAATTGTTTACGTGAACTAGTGGGGATGTCACTGTCACTGTCCGAACTTTCACTGTCACTATAATCAGAGACATCAGAACATATATCCGAATATAACTCACACAAAATATCATCCTCTTGCAGAACATTCCTACGCAGAGCCATTATTGCAACTGAAGTAAAACAGAAACAGTATCTGAATGAGTGGTCTCTTTGTTGCAGTCTTATGCTTCTAAAAATAGGGGGTCAGGACCGGTCTGTTTGTTTGTAACTTGACACCCAAGCATCCTGCATCAAGCTGGCGATAACCTTGAAGCGATAAGTGAGCCAGAGCAAGTGACAAACGCATGTGCAGGACGTCGCGTAAAAAAACGCAGAAATGCGTGACCCATCGACAACGCATGGGACAGTAATCACGCATTTCTGCGTGGCCCGATGGCAAGGTGTTAAAACAAGTGATCACACAAAGGTCGAAACCCTAAACACTGAGAAACTACCTTTGTAACATTCACATGCATGTAATTACTTTTGGTGGCAGTTGGCAACACTTTGGTTACATCAGCTCTTGTTTTCTATCACCTGTTAACTCATTTTCACTTTCTGCTGATGATACTTTGTGAACAAAGAAGTGTTTCCACGAAATGTAGGTTTAATTTGAGCAAAGCAACCTCCAGTTCCCTCTGTATATGCATATCATAAGCACACCAACAACACACTGACATTCTGCCCGTCATAAATCCATTTAATTACTGCACTCTCCAAGTAACTGTCTACATTAAATTCAAGTCTCCTGGGATGTGATACTGGATCATATGGCAAGTAGTTCCTGATGTTCTAAAGGATCATGATGCCTCCATCTTCAGGGTCAAGTTGTGCAAGCAGTCTGCTCACCAGACCCTGAAGATTAACACATTAGGTCAAATCAAAAGGCTCGCACTGCTCGCCTAACAACACAGCCATCACATCTTGTAACACAGAAACCCTCAGCAACACTGCTGGCAGAACATCAAACTCACTACATTTACTCCAAATCAAAATCTTGTGGTTTTCATCCAGTGTTGTTATACATTCGCAATGTCAGAATTTATTCTTCCATAAAAATAAAATTTACCTCTGCCATGGTGGTTCTGTTCAAGTATGGATTGAATATAAGAGCCACTAGCTTGTGGCCCGCCAGCACTAAGAGAGCGCTGAATGCTCTAATTCCATGTAGACACTCGATGTCATCCGGTGATCTCGAGAGACTGAACAGCGCTGACACATTGTTGCGGAGAGAAAACGCCTGCACCAACTTCCTTCTGGTACCTTAGCAATCAGGGATCAGATGTACATGTACAAAGATATGAACTGCACAGCACACAAACAGAATGCATTAACCTTTCAAGCACCGAAGTTACAAGACAATTGCTACCAGCAGTGTTTTGACAATTTCAGTCATTGGTGGGCCATTCAACATTATGATCGGTAAGGACGTAAGACATCACCTTTCCTTACAAACCTAACATTACTTCTGAAAACAGTAAAAAAGATGAACAATCTGCCAATAGTGTGGTCATTCATGTGCTAAGGCAATTGTCTGTACTGACAGGTCAAGGTAACAATATTCTGAAAGGTGAAACTCTATATTGTGGTCAACAGATACTAATGTTTCAAAGGAATATGCTGCCTGCATCTTCAGGAAGAATATTCACATCACTGCCAAGACAACACCAAGGTCAGAATGTGTTTCACTCTTTTAATTTACTTGAATGGCAACGATGACAACAGGCGCTTTGCAAAACACTAATGATAATAGGTGCATTGCAAAGCACTGATGACAATAGGCACTTTGCAAAGCACTGATGATAATAGGCACTTTGCAAATACCATCTCTTATGTCAGCTACAGAAGAAAACTCACGCAAAGCAAAACAAACATTTTACAGTATTTTCATAACGAAGATCAATAAAATTACAGTATTTTTACAAACTAATAAAATTCATTCCTTACATTGCAATATGTTTATTAGATGGTATAAAGTGAGGAAGTAAAATTACATGCATGATCTAATGTTCTCACAGTGTTGTTTGTGATGACTTATTCTTCTGGGATGTAACATTGTATTGCTGGGTGAATTGTACTACCTGACTTTTTAAATGACATTCATTTTGGACCTCTTGACCTCACAGACCAACGCACTCCGTTCCTCTGCAACAATGTAACCTCACACCCAAAGGCCCAGTATCATATGTTTGAAGACCAAATTTCTTTAACATCAAGTGTTTAACGACAATATTGCAAAATAAGTTTTTCAGATTCTTAATTGCTAAAGAAGTCAGTAATATCATCATTAATAACAAATTACAATTTTCCGGAATATTTGGGGCTGTCAGAATATATTTTAGTTTGAAAATGTGGATTTAAGTAATATTTCAAGACTTGTATTTAACTGTAAAGAAGACAAACAGCTGTCCAAGGGAAGAGACTCACTATTAATAAGTGTTGCAAAAAATTATCTGAAACTGGATGTGAAACAAAGTTATGTGAACTGACGGACACACATCCAGTGTACGTGAACTGACAGACACACTTCCAGTGCACGTTAAATGACAGACACATCCAGTGTATGTTAACCGACAGACACACATCCAGTGTACGTCAATTGACAAACACACATCCAGTGTATGTGAACTGACAGACACACATTCAGTGTATGTGAACTGACAGACACACAACCAGTGTATGTTAACTGACAAGACACACATCCAGTGTATGTGAACTGACAGACACACAACCAGTGTATGTTAGCCGACAGACACACATCCAGTGTACGTTACTTGACAGACACACATCCAGTGTATGTAAACTGACAGACACACATCCAGTGTATGTGAACTGACAGACACACAGCCAGTGTATGTTAACTGACAGACACGCATCCAGTGTATGTTAACTGACAGACACACATCCAGTGTATGTTAACTAACAGACACATCCAGTGTATGTGAACTGACAGACACACAACCAGTGTTTGTTAACTGACAGACACACATCCAATGTATGTTAACTGACAGACACGCATCCTGTGTATGTGAACTGACAGACACATATCCACTGTATGTATATAAATTTAGGTTCCTTACTGCTGTCTCCACAAACTGCCACTGAGCCATCCTCACTGTGCCTTTACAAGACACACAGACTGTCACTGCTACGTACTTGTTCCAGATCTCTGTTACATATTTTCATCACATGACCATCAATATGCAGTACCTGAGTTATGTACTTAGAGTTTAATCATGAACAAAGTAGCTGTCAATGTACATAGCTCAGAGTTTTGTAATATTGGCCACAGGACTGAAACATGGAGTAGGAATTTTTTGTGTATTTTGATGTACTTGTTGTGCATCATGTACAGTTTATTATCCAGACCAACAAATGCATATAT
>Ga0268261_10003429_pt1 | contig 11663 bp, 14 predicted proteins | sample TergutNc150P1_FD_190353 | JGI IMG/M metagenome (GOLD analysis project Ga0268261, IMG submission 190353) | Nasutitermes corniger P1 segment gut microbial community from laboratory colony in Florida, USA - Nc150 P1 (SPAdes) (version 2) | ecosystem: Host-associated > Arthropoda: Insects >... | reverse complement strand
TCTTTGGGCCTGTCCAGGCCTGTAATGGGATTGCTTTACCTTTTGTTGACAGAAACTTGCCCAGGTGACATTTCACAGTGACCAGTTATTTGTTAGTGTGTGCATATGAGAGAGAGAGAGAGAGAGAGAGGGGGGGGGGTGAGTGAGACTGAAGTGGTAATAAGTGCCACCAGCCAAGTAACTGGGGTTTGAAATATGTGTATACAAGTAAGGTTGTGGTGTATAATACCATGAAATAATTTTGAGAGGAACTCTACTAATCCCAGAGAATTGGTGTTACAAGTTTCAGTGCATACTGTGTTGCATTACAAACTTTTGAGGTCATGTTTAGTACCTCATCATCATCATGTAGCTGTCATTTTGTCTTGTTGACCCATTCCAGTCTTACACATCCAGAAGTCTTCATAGGTCATACCTGGTTCCTTCTGCCATTTGTTGTGTAGTTTTTTTTATTGTTCTGGGTAATCTATTACAAGGAGGCATTCTGTTTACATGTTGTATCCAATTTCTTCTGTAGTCCCATATTATGTCCAGAACTGGGGTTATATTTAATATCTTTGCAATCTCTGTGTTTGTTTTATAATCTGTCCAATTGTAACCTGCTGTTTTTCTCATGTATTTCATCTCTGCTGCTGTTATTCTTCTTACATCTCTTGCTGTAATGGTCCAATTCACTACCATATAAGGAAGCTGAAAGGGCCAGTGTATTGTACAATTTTTATTCTTGTTTTCTTTAGAGTTTTCTGTGGTCTAAACACACTGTTTGTTATGCCATTTACTTTCAGATACGTTCTTTAGTCGAATGCAAGACAGGGTTTTTCCCTTAAATTTGGCACTAAATTATGTGAGGGCTTAAATTTGCATATGAAGCCCCAAACCAGATCTGTAGGAACTGGACTTTGCCAAACCAAACTAATACTTGCATTGCCAGATCGTCATGTGCAGACAAGAGAGAACAGCACAACTGAAGCTAATTGACACATTCTTCTTTATTGGGACCTCATCCATCGTGTTAATTTTTTTAAAGTGCAGCACTTTAGAAGCCAACTCTGTTTCCATTTTCAGGCAAAGAAGCACCTAACCTAGTAGAACCCTTAGATCTAGCTGCCATGCAGTTACAAAGGTTGCCCAGAAAGTAATGCCCCTTATTTGTTCCTCAGTAAATATTTATTCCTAGATCATGAAAGTCGCACATTATGAAGAGTGATGGTTTGACTCCAACCCTATTTTTCTACAAAGTCTCAGTCCATTGCTGTGGTCTTGTGCCAGCAGGGAACAAATGCATGTATGCCTGGTTGGTACCATGTCTTCTACTCACATAGCCAAGTTCTCACTGCGTGAATCACGTCGTCATCAGTCTCAGACTTCAGACTATGGATCGCATCCTTCGCGGCTCCAAGTAGGTGGAAATGTGAGGGTGCTAGATCGGGGACGTAGGATAGCTGGTGCAACACTGTCACACCAAATATTATGATGGCTTCCAGAGACTTCGAAATCTTGTGCAGCCTTGCATTGACATGCTGAAGCAAGATTTCTGTTGGTTCTTGTGCGGCTAAATTCGTGCAATGCTTCCAGAGTTCTGTCAGCATCCTGATTTAGGCTTTAAAGTTCAGAGTTGTGTTCCCTCTCGGCATTGCAAGCAGAAGAATTGCTCCAGCGCATTCCCAGAAGACAGTGATCACACTGTGCTCACTAATGGAGACTTTCGAATTTTTAATTCTGGTGAGATTGAGGATGGTGCCATTCCATGGATTGCCCTCTTTCTCCCACCCCCCTCCCCTCTAGTTCAAAATGCTGGGCCTAGGTTTCATTCGCTTTAACGTTGTGGGATAGGAAGGTCTCTCCTTCAGCCTTTCTCTCAGTTCTGTGTTCAGCTGTGAGGCTTTGAGGAAACCATCTCACAAATCCCTTTGAATGTCCAAGGTGATGTGACTCTTCTTTTACTGATTGCAAGACTGAGCACCAGTTGTTGCGTTGTGATGCATTGATCCTTCAAACAATGGCCTCAGCATGCTTAAGCATTTCAGGACTAACAGTTGTGGCAGGATGGCCTGAGGCAAATCATGGAGCTCTGCTTTTCCTGTTCCAGAAGCATTCGAGCTTTTCACCCGTTGACCAGTGGTGCTTCTCTTGACCACAGCACTTCCGTAAACATTGCAAAGATGTGTGTGGATGTTTGTCACTGATTCTTTCTCAGCAACAAGGAATTCTATCACAGCATGTTTGTACCACATATAATTGACTCCATTGTGGGGTGGTGCTGTCAGAGCTTTACAAATTTGTACATAAATGCTGGAAACTTTAAATTTGTTTCATCTAAAATCTCACATTCTTAGCATTGTCACTGGCCCAAAAGGGGGGGGCATTACTTTCTGGGCCGCCTATGTATTTGTTTTCTCTGCATAGTGAATCACCATTGGTTTCAGCTTGGTGTCAAAACTTTGCCTGATTGCATTGAGAAGGCAGGTCATGCTTATAGCCATATTCTGTCTGGCCTGATGTTTTAATGGAATAATAAATGACTCAGAATACGTATGAATCAAAACTAACAATACTGCAGCATGCTTTTCTCTCTCTCTCTGCACATGATGTGCATGACAGTTTGGCAGGGCAGGCCTTGGTTTGGCTGACCACAGTTCAGTTTGGTGCTTCATGTACAAATGTAAAATGACATCACATTTTTAAGCAACAACTTTCTGGGGGGTGGGGGAACCTTATTCTTCCATTTGCATAAATGTGGTATTTTCTGAGTAACTTGTTAGATGCCTGCAGTCATATGGTACTATCAGAAACAGTGTACAGCACTGAAACCTACTTTGCAGTCTTCACAGATTTAGATGTATTTCTTTTTTCAAGTAGCCATACAGAACTCATTACAAGATACAATAGGCTACCTGTTTCGGCTTGAACAAGCCATCAGAAAGTGACAGCATAATGAATGTGTCTCACCTTAAGATACTTAACAATTTTATTTTGTTTCATGGCACTGGCCGATCTTATGCTACACACTGCCAAAACATGTTCTGTTGCTATTTGTAGCAGAAGTGTTGAGTGGTGAGGTTTATATACTCTAGTTGTTGGAACAGTCTGCCTGCTTGAGGGTCATCATGCAGTTCTTTGGTACTTATAAATCAAATTCCATACAAGTTGGCGCTCATTCTTTGTGAAGCAATGGCACTTACTCATGTAAGTGATACATACAAGGCCGTATCTGAAAGTCTCCAGTCAGTAATGAACTGTATGTTTACCTCTGTTACTCATCATGATGTCCATTTCAGAGTTGTCCCCTTTTGAGTTCATGCATTTCCACTGGCATTTCTGCCAATGCTGCAAGCACTGCTGCAACTGACCATTGGAATCACATATATAGTCAGTGATTGGTCCTGAATTTCAGAGATATCCAGCTGTGAGGTGCATTTTTATCTGTACACAGAGCAGAATAAATTGTGCAAGTAAGAATTGTTGGGGTCCACAGCTGTGTTTTTAACAGCCTGAAATTGCTGCCATGAGCAACCAAGGCACAAAACTCACACAGATACACTGCATGTTTGGGCCCTGCCATAGAATTTGTTGGTTTTTTTTCTAATAGGAGAGGTGTGACCTGAATGCTTACAATCTATAACCGAAATTTTCCCATGTCTGAAATGAGAAAATGGCCCAGAAGTCTGAACTCCCCATGACATTGTTGCTGAAAGGTATTTGACCATTTCTTGCATTATGGTTACAGTTTTGCCTGTGTGGAGCAAAGGGTTATAGCTGGAAAACTCATTAGACTGACTCAGAAGCTAGCAGTACAGTGGCACCTAATGACTGAAACCTTTACTGCCTGTACTTGCACTCTCTGTCCTAGCAGTGAGTTAAAAAAAACTTTTGGGTGTTCCTTCATACATATACCAGTTTGTGTTGGACAAATGAATGTCCCCCACTATACAACTTCCCAGGGAATAGCTTGTCTGTGAGCATGTTTAATCATGTTTCTCATGTACTTTCATGTTGTCACATGATCTGCAGTGTATCAGTGTGGGTCTTGTATTCATGTTTGGGTGCATTTCTGCAGTGCTCATATTTTGATACCTTCCATCATTCACGAGTGTTATTTTCTGAAATGGGTCTAAAATGCGTTGGAAGTGAAGTAATCAAGTATAATTGAAAGACTTGGCATTGTATGATGAATTGAACATGGTGAACATATTAGGGATGTCTGTAGAGCCATAACGAAAAGTAAAATTCCTTTTCATAAACAGAAACTAAGAGGAATTGCTGAAAGCTGTGTTATTCGTACAAGATTAGAGTGTGTAGTGCCATGTATAGATTTTCTGGAAAAATCAGAAAGACTTTTACCCATTGGTTTGGCAGCCACAACTAATGCAACATGAATTTGGCTTTCATGTCATCCATGAGAGAACTCGTTGTTCCTGCTGCTGCTGCTGCTGTTGTTGTTTGAAAATTTAAATCATAGCAGACACAGATGATCTGGATTTTAAGGCAAGATACGGTTATTTTGAAAGAATCATGACTTGCCAATCTGCACACGCCTTTATACATCAAGCAGAAGGGCAGACACTAATGTAATTGTTGCTGCAGAATGCCCCTGAGAATTCGTGGAAGCAACAGGAGGATATTCACTGAAACATATTTACAGTATTGAGATGGGCTGTTTTATAAGGGGATGCCTTCCCATATATAGCACTGTGTGATGCCAAGCTACTAAAATGCATGATAAAAGTACTGGAACTAAACTGATTTATGCCCAGCAGTAAGGGGGTGGGACATTTAAAGCCCGTACCCATATTTGAATGGGAATTCACTTTCGCTTTTATTAGTTTTTACCTGCAAGCAGAAATTTGGAACCACTTTCATTCATGTAATGAAGGATTGCTGTGTACTGAAACACCAACCCAGTAATTGTGCCTTCTGGTTTTGTACAGCTTTTAGCAAGTGAGGCACTGTATGTCAAAGTATGAAAGTATTTCTGATAGTACCTTTTCAGCCTTAGCCTCTCTATATTTCTGTGATAGCTTATTAGGCATCATTCGTATCCACTCCTCTTCATTCAGTTATTAGTTGATGAATATTTTGGCTTTGGATGTCTCGGTCTCGAGCTGTAGTACGACTAGTTGTTTGTCATGGGTTGTACTTGAGACATATCTTTCTTGTCTTTCCACTTCATTATAATCAATTCGGCCTTGTAGACACACATTTTCACTATCAGCTTTCACCATGTTTGCCCTATTTCGATGTAATGTTTTACTTGTGTCCGGCTTCTCCACATTGTGTCAGAGATCTGGGCTTTAGATTGGTTGCTCTTGGTCACACTATGCCGGATCATTGATTAAGGGGTTACTAGTTCTTGCACTACTGTTGACCTATGTCCCATTGTTTAGAGGGTCATAAAATCAGTACCTTGTCCAGTGTAGATATGAAGTTTCACACATAATCACACAATTAAAATGCAATTTGGGGACTAGTGCCTTTGAGGTGTAAAGGTTATATTTTAACATTTTTTTAAATAAATATTTGCCCTGGTGAGTCAATATCCTGTCTGCTCTGTTCTGTAATTTTCTTTCAAGGCAACAGAGTAATGACCTTCATTGTGTCCACATCTGTATGTTAAACACAACAGGATTGAGATTGTCAGGAAAGTCCTAGCTTATAAGAATTGCTATTGGATTAGCCAAAAATTATTTTGCACTGCAGTGCAAATGTTGGCAATGTAATGTGAGAAACTGAGGTGGTCCCAACAGTACACTTTAATAAATATGTGGTATGTAGTAGTCTGTAAGAAGGCAGTGAATAGTGGTTTAAAAGTGCTTGAGTGTTTTAAGCAGTGTGTTTTTTTGCAGGGAACTTAATACAAGCCATTCATCAGAAGATCAGCATGACTGGGCTGTCGATAAACCTGAAGGAGAAAGTCAGCCAGCTCCAGCAGCAGAACCTCCTGACACTAAGTATGTAAATGCAGCTTACATTACATGTTATTTCAAGGAGCTGTTTTTCTCTGTTAATTCTTTTTGTAGCTTGTGTGATGGAAGATTTTTAAACCTGCTGATATGTAGATGCAGATGGCAGTATTTTAATATGGGATCACTGGTATTAGAAGTGAAAGAATGGAATTGTGGCCAACTAGACCATGCACATGCATGTGCTGCAGTTGTGTAACAGGTAGCCAGTAACAGCATCTTTGCCCCTATGGGATAGTCATAAAATAGGTGCACTTTAGAGCCTAAGGAGTATACAGTCACTGCTATAGCCAGTTGTTTGTTACTGCAGTTTGTGGTGGTATATGAGGATGGCAGGAAATCAAATGATAAAAAATAGGGAATATCTGTTAACAGAGTTTCATGGATGCAAAGTGGAGATGGCATTGTATCAGGGTGTTGTTATATTTGCCACCAAGGCATTAAGTGGTATTCAGGCCTGAATTTGCACTCCATACTTGTTTTTAAAACCTGAAATTCAAGGGCTGGTGTCCTGTGTAGAGGGTTAACAAAATTTTTTCAGCTTCAGTAGGGTTGCCATTTGAATAAAAGAGACATAGAATGAATAGTTTGTGGACACCATAAGCTTGTATAGAGTTTGGCATTAATATACAGTAAATTCTCAGATGTAAGTTTGAATTGACTTTTCTCATTGTTTACATAATTTTCTCAGTCACTCAGATTACCTTTGAAAGAAGCAAATGAATTTTTTGTGTGTCCTCCCTCCCCTTTGTGTGGTGGATGGAATGATGGTCATTTCTTCCATAAGTCACGTGTGAGTGGTGGTTCTTAAAGGTTGATGCATTTTATGGTCCAGTATTGCAGTTTTGTTGCAAAGTTATGATTTATCCTTCCCGTATCACCAAAATTAGGTATATATTTTTTTTTAATTTGTTCCCCCCCTCTCATACTAGGGCAGTAAAAGAGCAACTTTTACATCTGTGATCATGGGAACTAAAATAACAGGGAATATGGCTGGTATGTTGCAGGTATGTATTAGCAAAAAGTTTTTATCTCTGTCTCCCCACCCACCCCCACCCCAAGTCTGGGATTCAGGAATCACAATTTTCATAAAACATGGTAATCCTCAGAAACAAGGAAGCTCCTGTCTCTGACTTCATTTATGTCACCACATACACATTTTGATTATTCAGTACTGCATTTCCATTCATTGATACTGCAAAAATGATGTGAAAATAGAAGTGAATTTCCAGTAGGTTTTGACATGTATATGTCTTAGCTGACGTTCATTCCGTGTGACCTTGTAAGTCGTAACAGCACTTTCGTGACGTCATCGCATCCCGTGTCCATACGTGTATGATGCAACATGAAGCCTGCGCAGCACCTAGCGATAACCTTCGCACCCGCTACTGATACACGTGTGTGGGCGCGTTGAAGCGATAAAAACATAGGGAAACACCTGAACAGTTGTAATTTCACACAAGTGGTGTATATATTATGTGAGAAGCCTTTAAAATTACTGAGCAGGTTGACGTAATGATAATATGTAGGACGTATTTGGGAGGTAGTGAGTTTGAATTTTGGTCATGGTACCAGCTACCCTAACTGCAGTGCATTTTTTTCGTAGTTTTCTAATGAAAAAAGACTAATACAACATACATCAGCTGTGTTTGACTGTCATTTCTAAGCTCCTAAAGTCAATTTGTCATTTCCCAAGCGAACGAACAGCTGACTGTGACTGAGAATATAAATGAAATACAAACTTTTGAAACGCAAGCTGTACTTAAAACAGAATGGCAGGAGAAGAATGTAACATATAACTTCTACCTTTAACAGTAGAAGTACCGGATCATGTATATGTCTTAGGCTAGACTTATCCATGTCACACGTTAAATACAACCGATACGCGTAAAAACATAGCAGCGATACGTGTGGCATGTATAAGTCTAGCCTAAGACATATACATGATCCGGTACTTCTACCATTAAAGGTAGAAGTTATATGTTACATTCTTCTCCTGCCATTCTTTCTGATCAGATTCCACCCGGAAAAAATAGTTACGTTTTTTTGACTCCTTCCCAAGACATGTCTACTGTACATGAGGCTGCTGTTCCACTTGAGTAAGTTTAAACAGCCTTTTGGCTATGTAATTTTTCTGCTAAATTATTTGACATACTACTGTTTGGCAGTCCCAGTTTTCAGTCATACTGATTCGTAATAAAATCCGAGCTTCCATATGGCCATAATTGGACTTTAACATCTAGTCCATAAACTTTCTCTGGATTTTGCTGGACATAGCCATCGGAGACTTCACTAATTTCCATTTCATTCTTTTGAACTGAGCTTAATACACAGCAAAGAATGCCGTTGGTTACTTCGTTGTGTATTGCAGTGTGTGTATTCTTATGTCAGATCGTACATCTACTGCAGTGTGTGTAATTTGGGTATATATAGGGACACTGATGCATCTGTTAGTGCTGGTGCTGATGCAGTAGAACAGGAGAGTGCAGCGCCAGTACCAGAAGAACCCCGTGAACTGACCTTGGATGAATATAAAGCTTTGAAAGGCAATAGGCAGAAACCAACATACAATATACGTAAAGCTGGTGAAGGTGAGGACCTGACTCAGTGGAAGAAAATGTATGCTCTGAAAAAGAAGGAAGGTGAAGAAGAGGAAGAAGAGGAAGAGGTAATGTAGAACTATGGTAAATTTTGCATTTGGAATGACTTGGTGATACAGAAAGTGAACATGGAGAAGAGCTGGAGCAGTAATAATGTGGGGATTGGTTGTAGTAGTGCTTTAATTGGACATTTGAGATATTTTATCATAAAGGTAGGATGTGGCACTGTAGATGGTTTTTGTTGTGGGCTTTGTTATTGTGGTTGTTGGATCTCAATAAGGACAGGGAATGTAGAGCATAGTTGTCTTGATTTAAATGACTTGGAGTGTATTCTGTGTAGTGTTGCATTCCGGTTACCTATTTGCCAAACAACAAAAGTAGTGCCGAAAGTCATGAACATTGTGGAATTACAAATGCCAGGCAATGTTGCAGTGCATGATACTGTATTTACTCGGGTACAAGATGAGACTTTTACACTAAATTTGGGGCTTAAATATGTGAGATTGTCTTAAATGCACATATGAAGCACTGAACCAGACCGCACCAAACCAAATCACTCTGCAGAGCCAAACCAAGGCCTTCTTTGCCAAATCATGTGAGATGTGTGCTCTTCTGAAATGCTTTACAGCGTAGACTGGTAATTCCATACCGACATTTTGGGACATCCTATCGGTCCCATCCTCAAGCGTCAGGTAATCCGAAAGAACAGAGCACGACTGAAGTTAACTGACTTTTTTTTTTGGGGTGGGGGGGATGTTTTGGAAATCGACTTTCTGTTTTCAGACAAAGAAGCAACTAACATAGTGTACCCCTTAGATTGAGTTATTCTCAACCTCAGCCACTGCATACCACAGGAACAGTAACTTGTTAAGGTATGCACTTGAGAACAAATCTAGTTCGTGGGTAGTAACAGGAAAACGGGTACTGGAAAATTAAAAATTAACTACAAGGCTCAAAAATACAACCTGGACCAATCCACATATTAAAAGCCATAAAAAGAGGCATGAACTCAGACTGATCAGACCACAGGCACAGCATAAAAATTCAAAACACTTACTTATTTACTCACTCACTCACTCCATAAAGCAGAGTCCTTGAGAAGCTAACTGGTTTTCAGCTAGTCAGTAAATTCCCTGCATTTTATGGAACTCGAAGGTTCATTACTACATTCACAAGTGCCTGTCCCTATCCTGAGCCAGCTCGATCCAGTCCACACCCCCACATCCCACTTCCTGAAGATCCATCTTAATATTATCCTCCCGTCTAACGCCTGGGTCTCCCAAGTGGTCTCTTTCCCTCTGGTTTCCCCACCCTGTATATGTCTCCCCTATCCTCCTTACGTGCTACATGCCCCGCCCATCTCTTTCTCTCTCTGATCACCTAAATGATATTTGGTAAGGAGTATAGATCATTAAGCCAGTCCCGGTGGCCACGCGGTCTAAGGCGGGGGTCTACTGCTGCTTGGCAGCTGAGATTGTGGGTTTGAATCCCACTGGGGGCATGGATGTCTGCTGTAAGTGTTGTGTGTTGTCAGGTAGAGGTTTCTGTGACAAGCTTATTACTCGTCCAGAGGAGTCCTACCGACTCTGGTGCATCGTCATGTGTGATACAGAAACCTCATGAATGAGGAGTTCTTGGCCCACTGGGGGCTGTCATTTTTACTGTCAAGCAAACATCATTAAGCTCCTCATTATGTGTTTTTCTCCATCCCCCTGTTACCTTACCCCTCTTAGGCCCAAATATTCTCCTCAGCCTATGTTCCTCCCTCAGTGTGAGCAACCAAGTTTCACACCCATACAAAACAACAGGCAGAATTATAGTTCTTTATATCTTAATCTGTGAATTTTTGGATAGCAAACTGGAAGGCAAAAGATTCTGCACCAAATGATAGCAAACATTCCCTGACTTCAGTCTGTTCTTAATTTCTTCCTGAATAGAATTTGATTTGTTAAGGTTGTTCCCAATTATATGAACTCTTTCACCCTTTCAAGGGAACTGTTTTCAATCTTTATACTATGGCTTTGTCTTTCATTCTGATCCCAAGGCATGATGATGTACTTAGTTTTATCAGCATTTACTTCTAGCCCATTCTCCTTAGTAGCAACTACTAAAGTTTCTGCGTTACAGTATGTACGCTTCCTCCCAATAAATAACATCATCAGCATAAACCAGAAGATGATGTGTACCTTTTAATTTCATTCCATCCTGTTTTACCTGAACCCACCTAATGGCATACACTAAAGCAAAGTTGACAAGCAATGGCAGTAGAGCATCTCCCTGTTTCCACCTATTCCTAATAGGAAACATGTCAGACAAATACTTCCCTACCTGGACTTTGCTATGCATTTCATTCAGTTACATTTTCATTAGCCTTAACCAGTTTCATGGGGATACCAAACTCAGTGAGAATATTATACAAAATCTTCCTCCTGACTGAATCATAAACTTTCTTGAAGTCTTTAAAGAGCTGATGCACTGCTTTGTTGTATTCCCATATTTTCTCAAGTATTTGATGAATTCAGAATATATGTTCAGTAGTTGACCTGTTGCATCTAAATCCACATTGATGATCCCTGGTAAGTTCCTCTGAATATGGAGTTAACCTTGACAGCAGGATGTTAGATAAAATTTTGTATGTAGTTGGCAAAGTGATATGCCCCTAAAAAATCCAGAACATTTGATTTAAAATTATTAGCACAATTAACACCATCTTTGGAGAAAATTATGAATGTTCATGGGTTGAAGTAAGTATATAAACCAGGAAATATAAATGTGTTACTTAGTCATTGTGGATCATAACAGTTTGGCAGCACATCTTATCAGAAGTGTCTGTGAAGTGTTACAAGAAGTGCTGTATATCCAGTGCAGTGAGTGAAACTGATAATATGTTGTGGAATGGCAGTGAAGGGGATGGGAATGTTAGGAGTGAGTGTGAGGAAGATTAACCCTTTAAACCCCAAATTAAATCCCATCTGCTATTTGCTGGCATTATTAGGAGCTCACCATTTTCTCCACGTTAGCAGGATAAGAGTTAAATTATTAACCCTTAGGCGACTAATGTCATATATATATGGAGCACCCATTCTTGATGTTTCTAGATCAC
>Ga0268261_10003428_pt1 | contig 11664 bp, 17 predicted proteins | sample TergutNc150P1_FD_190353 | JGI IMG/M metagenome (GOLD analysis project Ga0268261, IMG submission 190353) | Nasutitermes corniger P1 segment gut microbial community from laboratory colony in Florida, USA - Nc150 P1 (SPAdes) (version 2) | ecosystem: Host-associated > Arthropoda: Insects >... | reverse complement strand
TGTGTGTGTGTGTGTGTGTGTGTGTGTGTGTATATATATATATATATATATATATATATATATATATATATATATATATATATAAAAGGGTCTGTAATAACAAATTTCAGTAAAATATGGCCAGCAGCACTCAAGTTGAAATGTGTTGTTAGACTATACATACATACACATATATGTATCAAGACCGAGTTCCCTTCTCTAGTTCCTTATGCACACCATGATGGGACATTTCTGTGCATGTCTGGACATCGCCAACTTCTTTATGGAAGACTTTGAAGAGAAGACCTTAGCACAAGTGACCACAAACTGCTGTACTTGTTACGTTACGTTAATGATACTTTTTTGTCACCTGGCCACACAAACCAGAGAAGTTGGGGAGGTTTCTTGAACACCAGAATTGTCTTCACAGGAATATTCAGTTCACCATGGAAACAGAGAGGGACAGCCACCTCCCTTTTCTTGACAAGGACATCTACAGCAGTCCTGATGGCTCCCTCAGCCACAAGGTCTACTGAAAACCTACCCACATAAACCTCTGTCTGAACCCTGGATCAGATCACCATCCTTCCAACATACAAGCCATTCTTGCAACCTTGGTGCAATGTGTGAAGAGGAAAGCCTCCATGATAAGTTGGAGTTCCTCAAGACCACTTTCTCGAGCAGATATGATGTTTCCTCAACTCGATGGTGAGAACCTCAAAGCCCAAACAGAAGGCCACCTCAGTCGCTCTCCTGCCTCATGTCCAAACGAAATACATATGCCTTGGCAGAATGTTGGCCTGCTGCCTAGGAAGATCTTCAGCTTCCTCCGTCCCGTAAAGGACGACCTGGGACTGAGGACTCCAGGGGTATACAGCACCCCTGTAAGTGTGGCCAGGTGTACATTGGACAGTCTGGCCGATCAATTGAGACCAGAATAAAGGAACATGACCAACACATACGGCTTGGACACCCACACAAATCGGCGGTGGCAAAACACAGTTTCAACCATGCTCACCTCATTAAATTCCAAGACACCTGAATCCTCTCTACCATATCTGACTCCATGGACAGACTTATCAGGGAGGCAACTGAGTTGGAGCTCCACCCAAACAATATGAACAGAGAGGATGGCCTGGCTTTATGAGGGTCATGGAAACCTCTCATTCACCTCCTTAGAGAAAGCAGACACCTGCCTCAGTGGTGGTGACTAGCTCACGGTCCTTTTGAGGACCACATTCTACTTCCTCCTCTCCCACGCTGTAATGATGGTTTCATTCCCCAGTGCCACTTTTTGTCAGAGTTCTTGCTGCATCTACTTGCACTTCTCTTTGCCCTGTTTGGGCAGCTCTCCTCCCTCCTTGTCTTATCCTCCATCTGCATTTCTGCTCTTTCCCTTTCTAATCCTATTTTTTGCTTTCTATATTTTTCCTATTTGATTTATTGATTTATTTATTTATCTATCAATTTTTTCTTTCCCATTCTTTCCTTTTATTTCATATGTATGTTCTTCCTTTGTCTCCCTGTCCTGCATATGGTAGTGGCTTCACTTTCCCAGGCCATTTTACCTCAGAGTACCACTGAGCTACTAGGCTTCCTCCCTCCCTCACACTGCATTAACCCTACAGGCCGGCAACATGCTTACTGGGAACCAATCACCACCCAAGCCTTCCCCCATATAAACTGTGGACCCAAGTGTGACAGTCTTTCTTCTTGGATTTCTTGACCCATGAATGCGGGACAAATAGGTTGTCCCAAAATGTTGGTCAGGAATTAACACACCGCGCAATAACACAGAACAGGGCAGATCTCATGTCTGGACATGTTCCTGCATGTCCACAATCAGCAACACCTCACTGCAGCCATGGAGCCTGAGGCCATTATTTCAAGTACACAGCAATGTCTGTGTCATGCATCATATTGTGACGTCAGAGAGCACAGAATGTGCGTGTATAAAATTTTGTGCAGAACTCAAGAAAATGCAAGCCAAAATTTATGAAATTATTAGAACTGCCTTTCGAGAAATTGCTACTGCCTTCGTCAAAGTTATTCAGAACACCTAGAATTATCTTCAACTTCACAAAGAAAATAACAAATACAGAAACTATATATTCTAGCAAGAATTACATGTTTCTAATCTTGGTATAAATTACACTGAACATTTTATTATGAGCCAATAGGAATTGCAAGGATTATCATGGAATGAGGGTATTTGTAACTTACCTGAGAAATCTACATTTTCTTTAGGCAGATATCGGCCAGTACCTTTAACCCTGAAGCTCTGACCCATTACCATACCTTGGACCAGAAGCCGCTGAAATGGTTCTCGGTATGGAACAAGCCCAATGTGGTGTAGAAAGTGATTCATAAATCGTGCATAATACAAGTGAAGTACCGCTGCAAGAAATTTTTGGTATGCAAAACATTAACTCGTAAGCATATATTTTCTTTGCAGGGGTATCAATTTGAAAGCTCGCTAGTGAAATGCTTATGTTATATGGCTGGTAAGTCATGCCTTAAAGTCTGTGGATTACAATTCTAAAATGCAAGATGACCCCAACATGTTCTTGAATTAACTGTTACACTACACATAGAAATGTCCACTTTCATTCTGATACATACATTTAGCACCTAAATGATTAACCCTTTCACACCAGAATTAAATGCCCAGAGTAATCTGAAAGTGACAAGAATGGCAACCATTACTTTGTGTTTTACTGATGCCAACTTCAGGCAACTTTACTTTTTGAACTTACAATGCATGGTGACTGTGATCAACCTTCAGTATGAAGGGTTAATAACCAGAAACAGACTAAGGTACTACACTGGGTTGTTCAGAACAGCACTAGAATCATGATTTTTGTAAGTACCATGATCAACAACATGGGAATTACCTAAGTGATAATCAGGTAAGGACTGTGGTAGTCACCAGTGATTAAATGTTGGCCTTCTGCAACACAGCTGTCAATAGGCTGCCTATTCACATCTTCATATACTTGTCTAATGTCTTCATCTAGACCATATAGCCAGTGAATTAAGTACAAAGCACAGAAAAATAGGGTTTTTAATACATTACAACTTCTTACCATGTTCCTTGCCTCCAATATATAGATCCACTGGCATAAACTGATCTGCTCTCTCTTTACTGAAAGGCATCTCCTCATTGTGCGGGTCAAGGTATCGCAGGAAATACCATGAAGAGTCAACAAATGTATCCATCGTGTCAGTCTCACGGGTTGCATCTCCACCACATCTTAAAAACAAGCCACAAAATTCTAACATGCAGACACTCAGGCTTTAATATAAACAAACAAGAGTAAGGTGTCTTATTCAGTTACTACTACAGTTTAATTTCCCACTGTCTGTTATGGAAAAGATTCAGCTTCTCATAATTTGAGTAACACCTCAATATGTATCACAAATGAATACAATCAATCATTTCTGATTCCTATGTGAAGGAATAAGATGTATCAAAGAAATCAGTTTAATGTTAAAGCGTTTACATACTAAATATTTCAAACAAGTACTTTAATCCTTGGAAATGAAAAAATGACCCAAATTTTAGGTTTAAATAAAGTTGGCAAATCCTACTGTTTTCCAGAATTCCCTCTACTAATTTACGACTTAAGAGAAAACAGCACTGCTTCTTTGTGCACTAAATTACGACACTGTTCGGTATCTATGGTACACACCATTCTTCAAAACAATATGAGGCTAATACACCAAGACTGCAATTGAAATTATGTAATTTTACTCCCCCTTTCCTTATCAAAAGTAAACATACATAGACAGGTTTACATTAAAATCATGAAATGATAATGTAACTAGCAAATGACATCCACAACAGTTTTAACATTTTAATGTGTCCAACTTTTTTTGCTAAGGGTCACAACCATTACTTTGGGTTCATACATGGGCTGCACATATAGAAATCACAATAAGTGGTATATATACCACCTACATCATTGTGTAATTTTTATTGTTTGTGTGTGCGTGTATGTAGGTATGTACATACAAGCAAGTCTCATTTTACACAATTTTGCTTTAATACAACTAGAAAACTTACATCCTTCTCAAAATTATGCTACAATTTTTGATTTAACAGGTATAGATGATCTGTGGCTGTGCTTATTGACAGTAGGAGGCTAGCAGGAAATAACCTCACTGTCATACCATCAGTCATGTATGCACTGATTACGCTGATGGTATCATCACACAGCTCATTTACTGTCCTCCTCAACAGCATTGGCATTCTTACCAACATGAGTGAGAAACATAAATCTACATCACCTAGAGCAATCCAAGTAAAACGACTGTCAAAAGACAGTCATTATTGAAGAGAAATTTGAGGTACTACGCTGACTTGAAAAAGGCAAACGAACTGGTGGCCTATGCCATATCTGGAGACTCACTCATAGTAGCTTAGTGCTGCTGACAGAATTAAAGAAAGCGCTATGTCAGGAACTAAAATGTTTGTGTAGCAAGACTACCACACTCCTATCGGAATGAACTGTACCAAAAATTATGAATGTTGAGTCTTACATTTTCACTTAATTTGAAACAAATACATAATATTCCGTATAAAAATGTATGTATACTGATATACTCACTTACTCCATGGAGCAGAGTCCTTCTTCAGAAGCTACCTGGTTTTCAGCTAGTCAAGAAATTCCCTGCATTTTATGGAACCTGAAGGTTCATTACCACATTCACAAGTGCCCACCACCTGTCCCTATACTCAGCCAACTCGATCCAGACCATACCCCCACAATCCACTTCCTGAAGATCCATCTTAATATTATCCTCCAACTATGCCTGGCTCTCCCAAGTGGTTTCAATCTCTCAGGTTTCCCCACCAAAACCCTGTATTTGCCTCTCCTCTCCCCCATAAGTGCTACATGCCCTGCCCATCTCATTCTTCTTGATTTTATCACCCAAACAATACTGGGTGAGTACAGATCATTAAACTCCTCATTATGTGTTTTCTCCACTACTCTGTTACCTCATCCCTCTTAGGCCCAAATATTCTCCTCAACACCCTATTCTCAAACAACCTCAGTCTATGTTCCTCCTTCACTGTCAGCGAACAACTTTCAAAACCATATAAAACAACAGGCAAAATTATAGTTCTGTATATCTTAATCTTTAAATTTTAGGATAGCAAACTGGAAGACAAAAGATTCTGCACTGAATAATAGCAAGCATTCCCTGACTTCAATCTGCTTGTAATTTCTTCCTGAATAGAATTTTGATTTGTTAAGGTTGTTCCCAAATATTTGAAATCTTCCACCCTTTCAAAGCAACTATTATCAGTCTTTATATTCGTGACTTCATCCTGCATTCTGACCTTGTGACATGACCAAGTACTTAGTCTTATCAGCATTTACTTCTTGTACATTCTCCCCTTACTAGCAACTGCTAAAGCTTCTGCACTTTTTTTATAGTATGTACGCTTCCTCCCAATATATTAACATCATCAGCATGAACCAGAAGGTGATGTGTACCATTTAATTTCAACCCATCCTGGTTACCTGAACCCTTCTAATGGCATACTCTAAAGCAAAGCTGAAGAGCAATGGAGATAAAGCATCTGCTTGTTTCAAACCATGTCAGACAGATGCTTGCCTACACGGACTCTGCTGTAGGTTTCATTCAGACACATTTTTATTAGCTTTACCAGTTTCATGGGGGATACCAAACTCTATTAGAATATTATACAAGACCTCCCTCCTAAATGAATCATAAGCTTTCTTGAAGTCTATAAAAAAAAGCTGAAGCACAGTTTCATTGTATTCCCATTTTTTTCTCAAGTATTTGACGAATGCAGAGCATATGATCAGTGGTTGACCTGCTGCATTGAAATCCACACAGATGATCCCCAATAATTTCTTCTGCATATGGAGTTAAATTTGACAGCAGGATGATGGATAAAATTTTGTATGTAGCTGACAAAAGTGATATGCCTCTGTAATTACTACAGTCTGTTTTATCACCCTTCTTACTGAGAGGTACAATGATCGACTCCTTTCACTCCTCAGGCAATTCCTCCTTATTCCAAACAGAAATAATAAGTTCATGGATCTCACAGCAAATTGTTCTACCCCCTGCCTTAATCAATTCTGCTGGGATTTAATCAATACCCAGTGATTTATGACTTTTTAGCTCTTCAATAGCCAACTCTACCTCAAAGGCACTAGTAGTTTCTGCTGTGTACTTCTGTCTGCCTAACATCATTAACCCCATGTACATTCAAAAGCTGAGAGAAATGGTCCCTCCACCTAGCCAAAATACTGTGGGAGTCTGTAACCAAATCACCCTTCTCATCCTTTACTGTATTAGTTCCAGGCTGGAAACCCTTCATAAAGTAAGCCGCTATACAAGTCGCTAGTATTTTTTATCTTACTGTTAGTGAGAAGTTCCTCAATTTTAGCTTTCCGATATTCCTAGTATTTATTCCTGAAATGTCCGCTAGCTTCACGTCTTTAACATTCTTTAGATTATCTACAATGCTTTGGCTTGGATCCTGTACCCGCTGCACTTTAGCCTGATTTCTTTGATCTAATAAACCTAAACATTCTTCATCAAACCATGGTATATGCTGCTTCAATTCATGAGGATCGAGATTCCCTTTAGTTGAGGTTTTGATATTCTCTTTAATGTTTTCCCAAGCCCTATTTATGTCCTTACTATCATTTAAGCTCTCCAATGCAGCAAACCTGTTGGAAACCTCGATCTGATAATGTTTCCTAACCTCCAGCTCATTCACCTTCCTGAGGAATCTTTTCCCATCAAACTTCTGTGCTGCTGGTTTACCTACTGCCGATCTTTCGCTAACTTCTGCAACCACCAGATAGTGGTAAAGTGCACCCTTGTATAGGCACTGAGGCTCTGTACAGGCCATACGGCCCATAGGGCGAGTAGAGGTATAGCTCTACCCTTTCTTGACCACGGCACTAGAAGGGGGTGAGGGGTCAGCGTCAAGCCCCGGCCGCTCTTTACCCCCCTGGAAAGACCTGGTACCCATTGTACAGGAGGCTGGGTGGGCCCCAGGGCCAGTCTGGACAGGTGCGGAAAATCTTGCCCCCACCGGGATTCGATCCCCGGACTTTCCAGCCCGTAGCCAGTCGCTATACTGACAACACTACCAGGACCACAAGATAGTGATCAGTATCAAAGTCAGCTCCCCTGAAACTTTGTACATCTAGTATAGTCGAATGCCATCTCCTATCTATCAATATGTGATCAATCTGGTTGTGAGTCTTCCCATCAGGAGTGGTCCAGGTGTACTTATGAATGTATCAGTGTAGGAACATCGTGCTCTTAACAACTAGATTTTTTTATGTGGAAAAGAGTACTATTCTAACACCTTTATCATTACTATCCTGATGCAGACTCTCATTCCTGATTGCCAGTTTGAAAATATTCTCCCCCCACTTTTGCATTAAAATCTCCTAATAGAATATTCATATGGTACTTAGGAATATGATGAAAAACCTGCTCTAATTGCTCGTAAAAACTGTCTTTTGAATCATCACTTTTCTCCTCACTTGGTGCATGCACATTTAGAATATTACACCAACAACCTCTCAGAACTATCGCTAACAAACTCTACAACAACCTCTCAGAACTATCGCTAACAAACTCTACTCTCTTTACTGCTGGTACTATTCTGTGGTGTACAAAAAAACTGTTCCCAATTGATGATTACCATTGCCTTTTCAATAAAAATAATAATAATCCCCTGCTCTTACTGTGCCCCTTTGTCCCACCTAACCTCCTGTACACCCACTCAATCTACTATACATCTTGCTAATTCCCTGGCTGCTGCTGTAAGTGAACCTGCCCTATACAGGCTCCTAACATTCCAAGTATGAAATTTCATGTCCCTTTTAAATTGCTTAGGTCGTACCAGTATCAGTCCAGGTCCGTGGCTTTCCGTGTGAACATTTTGTAACAAGATATGTTTTATGGTAAAGAGTTGCTAGCACCTTGCCCAACCCCCAAGCTGGAGGTCCACTACTTGTCGGCTGTCCACAACTACTAATTCAATATATTTGCAGCTACCCTCCATATTGGAGGCTGTTCATCCATCTGCAACCTGAGGATGAGCCATGCCGTGGTGACAGGGAACCACTTATCACAGATGCATACTGTATAAACAGTACATACATAGCCTACAGGTCCGTATATCCACTAATGGTATAGTCATACACTTTACAGGTAGAGGCTGTCAATCACCTAACCCGGAAACACACTGTTTTAAATGGGAATTGTGTGTTTGATTTCTGTGATGTTTTTCAGGAACATAACCCTGACATAAAACGAGACCAACCTCTATGATGTATGTGTGTGTGTGTGTGTGTGTGTAAAATAAATGTTGCCATGGGACATGTAACACAATTTGGTAGTCTGTGGGTTGGGTACCCCTGGGGTAGAGTCACATTTTGAATGTCTATATGTACTGATACCTATCCTATTCCAGGAATACAAAAAAAAAAAAAATATATTTACACCCCATCAGGCTTTCTCATTTCATACTACACTGGTTACATTGCAATAACATACTTAGGACACTTTGTAATCAGCCAGTCTGTAGCCTCCAGAAGAGGAGACTTGCCCCTGACTGACAATTTGTCAACTTTGGGTAAGATTACAGGCAGCTCACTATATGGCACAGGTTGAGGTCCATTACAGTGTTCACAGTACACTATTGGGATAGGTGTACCCCAGTAACGCTGACGAGATATCAACCAATCTCGAAGTTTGGAACTGCAGGGATATCCGCCAATCCCACGCTCCTGTGCCACACGAATGATATGTTCTCTTGCAAGATTTGTATCTCCAACTGAGTTCATCTGTTTATCATTTTTCTTCAGAGATGATATTGGAATGTTTGCAGCTTCTGCAAACAATCTGTCTGTTTCTGAGATTCCTGGTATTCCCAGATGGCAATCTGTTCCTTCATCATATTCTACTTGATCGGTTACATATATGGGAAGGCTTTCTCCTGTAAACGGATTTTTAGCCTGAACAGAAAGTCTTTTAAACACACTATTACTGTTAACAGTTCTGTCACAACCAAATTCCACCCGATCCAGAATACTCCCAGGAGCAACTGCAACGAAAGCTGCATTACATATGTATTCTGGATTGGTAGTAAATATAGTAAGAGTTTGTTTTGTATCCTGAGACGAATTGTCCTCCAATTCAAATTCAAATGTTGTTCCATTACATTCCCCAATCCAGTGTCTTTGCAGATTTATTATATCTCTCCAGTTCTCAAGTACTGGGTCGGCAAGTCCATCCAAAAGAGACCTGAAATGCAAGAATAAATACATAGCGAAAAATCACATTCTTCAAGCACTCACCAATTAACTACATAACAAACAAAAAGTATGACAAGCCAGCTCAGTAAATTACTCCAGATAAATACTTTGAAAAGCGTGTTGTTCTAATAAACCACTGATTTAGGACTTTCTTCTCCACTTTGGCACCTGAACGCCATGAACAACCATTAGTATCAACTTGCTCATCTGCTAGTACTGTCTGGTCTACCGGATCCCAGTTGACAAGGGCCTAAAACATAAAAATATTCTGTAAGTATAAACTTCTTTCAAACAACTAGAATTTATATCAGGCAGCAGAACCTGATATTTCAACAACACTAAGAAAGACAGCCTGCCACTTGACACAATTTTAAGTCAGTTTCATCCACTTTCCATCTCACAACCTCCCTCCATAGGGTCCATTGTAATGCTATTCCCTGCTTTTCATGATCATTCAAGTGGTCACTTTTCTAGAGGTTTTCTTATTGAGGTCCTTGCTGCTTTTACCATCTTCCTTTCTGAGCTGTGTCCTTGCTGCTTTTACCATCTTCCTTTCTGAGCTGTTTCCAGCTCAACATAACCACACTGACTTTACTAACCTCACAATAGAAGGTAACCTGTATAAATCACACAATTGCTCAGTATGTTGCATCTTAAATCATCTTTCAGGTCCATTTTTTCAATCCTTTGTTTTGTGATTTAGGCTGGTCACTTAAAATACAGAGCCACAGGTTACAACCACAATTCTCAATTTTTGCTCTAGTCCCCATATAACACTTTCCTTTTGCTGATGGGCTATTTTTTTTTTTTAAATCTTCTTTCACCATGACACGTTTGGGAGCCATCCCATTCCCACATTAAATACTCTGACTTAAATAGACTACAGATATTTTTCTTCAGTTCTTACTGTCAAAATATTTTTTTACAAACCACACTTCTCTTTTCTTCTTATATGGCACTGCAGACCAGTACGGACCTTTGCTTCCTTAATGGCCTTCTCCAGTCACTTCTGTTTTTTGCTCTCTCTTTACAATACAACTCTATTACATGGCATTAAAGAGCTATCCAAATCCCTAGGAACCTCTTATCACTTTTCATGTAATTGTTCTTGCAAAAGAAAGAAAAAATAAAAGACAATGACTCACCTTCAATCCTTTTCTCAGCTGTATCATTCAGAACACGCATTGTTTCAACCAAATTTGGGCCTAACTTTTGTAATAAATTTGAATGGCCTATGAGACATGTGCAATTGGTAATATTGTTCAGGGCAGGGCTCTGAACTGGAAGGACACCAGCAATTATTAGAATGACAGGAAATGATGAAAATTTCACACAAATATCTACGACCTTGCAGGAACTCAAAACTCGTGGTCTCTGAATACAAAACATGCAGGTACTTGGATCAATCATCCACAGTTTTAACAACACCATCTGGCACTTACTTGTTTTCTGTAAACTAGGCCCTCTTCATACATTCTTAAAAATAAGTACTGTGTCCAGCAATAGTAGGTAGTGTCACACGTTGCAAGTTCACGATCCCATTCGAAGCTGCAACCTAATTTCTGAAGTTGCTCCTTCATGTGCTTTATGTTCTGCTTGGTCCAAACAGAAGGTTCTATTCCTCTTTCCATGGCAGCATTTTCTGCAGGAAGACCAAATGCATCCCAACCCATAGGATGAATCACCTTTGTAAAAGAATTTCAACAACTGCTTGCATTACAGCAGAACCAAAGAACCTAAACCTACCACTCTATATGTAATAACATACTTGACCATTACATTTTTTCCATTCATCCTGTAGAAACGAGCCATTGTATCGCTAATAGTATACACTCGAACATGGCCCATATGCAAATGCCCTGATGGATAGGGAAACATGGACAACACATAAAATTTGGATTTATGGTTATCAACATCATTAGGAACAGATGCCTGAAGCTTGTTTCTCCACCTGTATTCAATGTCATGCTTTATGGATGTTGAAAGGTCTTCATTCTGCAAGTAAAGAAATATCATTACATTGATTTCTGGATTTCCAGCATAGGCCTGCACTACACCTGCCTAAGTCTGACAGCCCATTTGAAGCTGACTTTAAATACTGCACATTTATTTGTCAAAATCAGTAAGTTACTGAATAAACAGTTTTCTACAACTGGATGTAGGCATACAACAAATACGTTACATATGGTTGTCCTGTATCCAAGATATATAAAAATAATATACAGGGTGTAACAGGAGGAAGGGACAAAACTTCGGGAGAGTGTTCCTTATGTTAAAATATACCGATATAACCCAAAACACCTATATCCAAAGTTGAACGGTTACGGAGATAATGGCCAGAGAAGTTTGAAACTTTGAC
>Ga0268261_10003427_pt1 | contig 11666 bp, 3 predicted proteins | sample TergutNc150P1_FD_190353 | JGI IMG/M metagenome (GOLD analysis project Ga0268261, IMG submission 190353) | Nasutitermes corniger P1 segment gut microbial community from laboratory colony in Florida, USA - Nc150 P1 (SPAdes) (version 2) | ecosystem: Host-associated > Arthropoda: Insects > Digestive... | reverse complement strand
AATATCTTTGTTTGAACCATTTCCCCTGCTGCGACATGTTCAGATTGGAAGTTACCTGAATGTAACACTGGCCTACAGAGGCTTCAATAGTTGATGTTCCGATAATACCGTTGTTTGAACCATTTCTCCTGATGCGACATGTTCAGATTCGACGTAACATGAAAGTAACACTGGCCTACAAAGACTTAAACCTTTGATGTTCCGAAAATACTGTTGTTTAAACCATTTCCCTTCTGCGACATGTTCAGATTAGACGTTACCTGAATGTAACACTGGCCTACAGAATCTTAAAGTGTTAAGTTTCCGATAATATCTTTGTTTGAACACTTTCCCCTGCTGCGACATGTACAGATTGGATGTTACCTGAAAGTTACTCTGGCCTACAGAGGCTTTACATGTAAAGGTTCCGATTGTATCGTTGTTTGAATTATTTCCCCTGCTGCGACATGTTCAGATTGTAAGTTACCTGAAAGTAACACTGGCCTAAGGAAACTTAAATTCGTAGTGTTCTGATAATATCATTTTTTGAACCCTTTCTCCTGCTGCGACATGTTCAGATTGGAAGTTACTTTTAAGTTAAACTGGCCTACAGAGACTTAAAGTGTTATGGTTCCGATAATATCGTTGTTTGAACAATTTCCACGGCTGCGAATTGTTCAGACTGGAAGTTACCTGAAAGTAACACTGGCCTACACAGGCTTAAATTGTTAAGGTTCCGATTATATCGTTGTTTGAATCCTTTCCACTGCTGCGACATGTTCAGATTGGAAGTTACCTGAAAGTAACACAGGCCTACAGAGGCTTAAAATGTAAAGGTCCCGATAATATCGTTGTTTGAACGCTTTTCACTGCTGCGACATGATCAGATTGGACGTAACCTGAAAGTAACACTGGCCTACAGAGTCTTAAATTGTTAATGTTCCGATAATATCGTTGTTTGAAAAACTTCCCCTACTGCGACATGTTCAAATTGGTCGATACCTGAAAGTAAAACTGGACTACATGGGCTTAAAGTGTTCATGTTCCGATAATATCGTTTTTTGAACACTCTCCCCTGTTGCGACATGTTCAGATTGGAAGTTACCTGAAAATAACCCTTGCCTACAGAGTCATAATGTGTTAATGTTCTGTTAATATTGTTGTTTGAAACCTTTCCATTGCTGCGACAATTTCAGATTGGGCGTTACCTGAAAGTAACACTGGCCTATAGATTCTTAAAGTGTTCATGTTCAGATTATATCGTTTTTTGAACACTTTCCTTTGCTGCGCCATGTTCAGATTGGACGTTACCTGAAAGTAACACTGGCCTACAAAGGCTTAAATTCCGATAATATCTTTGCTTGAACACTTTCCACTTCTGCGACATGTTAATATTGGACGTTACCTGAAACTAACACTGGCCTACAGGGTCTTAAAGTGTTAAGGTTCCAATAATATTGTTGTTTGAAATATTTCCACTGCTGCGACATGCTCACATTGGACGTTACATGAAACTAACACTGGCCTACAGAGTCTAAAATTATTAAGACTCCAATAATATCTTTGTTTGAAAAATTTCCACTGCTGCGACATTTCCAGATTGGACGTTACCTGAAAGTAAGACTGGCCTTCAGAGGCTCAAAGTGTTAATGTTCCAATAATATCGTTGTTTGGAAAATTTCCCCTATTGCGACATAATCAGATTGGATGTTACCTGAAAGTAACACTGCCCTGCAAAGGCTTAAAGTGTTAATGCTACGATAATATCGTTAATTGAACACTTCCCCTGCTGCGAAACGTTCAGATTGGACCATACCTGAAAGTAACACTAGCCTACAGATGCTTAAATAGTTAGTGTTCCGATAATATCGTTGTTGGAACAATTTCCACTGCAGCGACAAGTTCAGTTATGATGTTACCTGAAAGTAACACTGGCATACGGAGGCTTAAAGTGTTAAACTTCTGATAATATTGTTGTTTGAACACTTCTCCTGCTGCGACATGCACGGATTAGACTTTACATGAAATTAAAATCTGGCCTTCAGGAGCTTTAAGTTTTAACGTTCCGATAATATCGTTGTTTCAAACCTTTCCCCAGCTGCGATATGTTCAGATTGGACGTTACATGAAAGTAACACTGGCCTACATTGTCTTAAATTGATAATGTTCCGATAATATCGTTGTTTGAACATATTCACCTGCTGCGACATTATGACATTGGACGTTACCTGAAAGTAACACAGCCCTACAGGGGCTTAAATTGTCAATATTCCGATAATAACGTTTCTAGAAAACTTCCCACTTTTGCGATATGTTAAGATTGGTCGTTACCTGAAAGTAACACTGGCCTACAGAGGTTTAAAGTGTTAAATTTCCGATAATATCGTATTTTCAAACATTTAAACTATCGCGACATGCTCAGATTGGAAGTTACCTGAAAGTAACACGGGTCTACATAGGCTTAAAATTTGAAGGTTCCGATAATATTGTTGTTTGAACATTTTCCCTTCTGCGACATGTTCAGATTGGAATTTACCTGAAAGTAACACTGGCCTACAGAGGCTTATTGTGATAATGTTCCGATAATATCGTTGTTTGAACACTTTCCCCTGCAGCGACATGTTCAGATTGGAAGTTACCTGAAAGTAACAATGGCCAACAGAACCTTATAGTGTAAATTTTCGGATAATATCGTTGTTTGAAAAATTTCCCCTGCTGCGAAATGTTCAGATTGGAAGTTAACTGAAAGTAACACAGGCGTACAGAGGCTTATAGTGTAATTATTCCGATAATATCGTTGTTTGAACACTTTAACCTGTTGCGACATATTCAGATTGGAAGTTATCTGAAAGTAAGACTGGCCTACAGGGCTTCAAATGTAAATGTTCCGATAATATCGTTGTTTGAACGCTTTCCCCTGCTGGGACCTGTTGAAATTGGTTGTTACCTGAAAGTAACACTGGACTACAGAGGCTTAAATTGTAAATGTTCGGATAATATCGTTGTTTGAACACATTCCCCTGCTGTGACATGTTCAGAATGGACGTTGCCTGAAAGAAGCACTGACCTACACAAGCTCTAAGTTTTAAAGTTCCGATAATACCTTTTGTTTAAATCTATCCCTGCTGCGACATTTTCACATTGGACGTTACTTGAAAGTAACACTGGCCTACACAGGCTTACATTGTTTATGTTCCGATAATATCGTTGTTTGAACAATTTCCACTGATGCGACATGTTCAGATTGGGAGTTACCTGAAAGTAATACCGGCCTACAGTGTCTTAAAATGTTAAGGTTCCGATAATATCGTTGTATGAAACATTTCCCCTGCTGCGATATGTTCAGATTGGAAGTTACCAGAAAGTAACACTGGCTTACAGAGGCTTAAATTGTTAATGATCTGATAATATCGTTGTTTGTAAAATTTCCCCTGATGCGACATGTTCAGATTTGACGTTTCCTGAAAGTAACACTGGCCTACAGAGTATTAAATTATTAATGTTCCGATAATATCGTTGTTTGTAACATTTCCACTTCTGCGACATGTTCAGATTGGACGTTACCTGAAAGTAACACTGGCCTAGAGAGGCTTAAATCGTTGATGTTCCGATAATATCGTTGTTTGAACCATTTCCCCTGCTACGACATGTTCAGATTGGTGATTACCTGAAAGTAACACTGAGCTACAAGTTCTTAAATTGTTAAGGTTCCGATAATATCGTTGTTTGAACACTTTCCCCTTCTGCGACATGTTCAGAGTAGAGGTTGCCTGAAAGTAACACTGGCCTACAGAGGCTTAAATTGTTAAGGTTCCGATAATATCGTTGTTTGAACACTTTCCCCTTTGGCGACATGTTTAAATTGGACGTTACCTGAAAGTAACACTGACCTACAGAAGCTTAAATTGTTAAAGTTCCGATAATATCGTTGTTTGAACTCTTTCCACTGCTGCGACATGTTCAGATTGGACGTTAACTGAAAGTAACACTTGCCTATAAAGGCTTAAATTGTTAAGGTTCCGATAATATCGTTGTATGAACCCTTTCCACTGTTGCGACATGTTCAGATTGGACGTTAACTGAAAGAAGCACTGGCCTACAGAGGCTTAAATTGTTAAAGTTTCGATAATGTCGTTTTTGATAAATTTCCACTGCTGCGACATGTTCAGATTGAACGTTACCTGAAAGTAACACTGGCCTACAAGGTCTTAAATTGTTAAGGTTCCGATAATATCGTTGTTTGAACACTTTCCAATGCTGCGACATGTTCAGATTGGAGTTACCTGAAAGTTACACTGGCATACAGAGTCTTAAAGTGTTAATATTCCGATAATAACGTTGTTTGAACACTTTCCCTGCTACGACATGTTCAAATTGGACGTTACCTGAAAGTAACACTGGCCTACAGATTCTTAAATTGTTAATGTACGATAATTTCATTGTTTGAACACTTACACTGCTGCGACATGTTCAGCTTAGGCGATACCTGAAAGTAACACGGGTCTACAGAGATTTAAGTGTTAATGTTCCGATAATATCGTTGTTTGAAACTTTTTCCCTGCTGCGACATGTTCAGATTGGACGTTAAATGAAAGTAACACGGGCCTACAGAGGCTTAAAATGTTACATGTTCAGATTGGACGTTACCTAAAAGTATAATATTAATGTTCCTATAATATCGTTATAAGTGATAATATTTTTATAAGTGATAATATCGTTATAAGAATTACATGTTCAGATTGGACGTTACCTAAAGTAAAATATTAATGTTCCGATAATATCGTTGTATGAACAATTTCCCCTGCTGCGACATGTTCCGATTGGTAGATACCTGAAAGAAATACTGGCCTACAGCAGCTTCAATTGTTAAAGTTCAGATAATATAGTTGTTTGAACCCTTTCCACTGCTGCGACATGTTCAGATTGGACGTTACCTGAAAGTAACACTGGCCTACAAAGTCTTAAATTGTTAATGTTCCGATAATATCGTTGTTTGAACACTCTCCACTCCTGCGACATGTACAGATTGGACGTAACCTGAAAGTAACACTGGCCTACAGAAGCTTAAATTGTTAAAGATCCGATAATATCATGGTTTGAACAATTTCCACTGATGCGATATGTTCAGATTGGACGTTACCTGAAAGTGACACTGGCCTACAGAGTCTTAAAATGTTAATATTCCGATAATATCGTTGCTTGAACTTTGGCTTTGCTGCGGCATTTCCAGATTGGACGTTACCTGAAAATAACACTAGCATACAGAGGCTCAAAGTGTTAATGTTCCTCTAATATCGTTGTACGAAACATTTACCCTACTGCGACATAATCAGATTAGACGTTACCTGAAAGTAACACTAGCCTACAGAGACTTGAAATGTTAATGTACCGATATTATCGTTGTTTGAAAAATAATCCCCTGCTGCGACATGTTCAGATCGGAAGTTAGCTGAAAATAACATTGGCCTACAGTGGCTTAAATTGTTAAGTTTCCGATAATATCGTTGTTTGAAAACTTTTCCCTGCTTCGACATTTTCAGGTTGGATGAAAGTAACCCTGGCCTACAGAGGCTTAAAGTGTTAATGTTCTAATAATATCGTTTTTTTAACACTTTCCCCAACTGAGACATGTTTAGATTGGACGTTGCCTGAAAGTAACACTGGCCTACATAGGCTTAAAGTGCTAAGGTTCCAATAATATGGTTGTTTGAAACATTTCCCGTGCTGCGACATGTTCACATTGGACGTTACCTGAAAGTAACACTAGCCTACAGAATCTTAAAGTGTTAATGTTCAGATTGGAAGTTACCTGAAAATAACACCCGACTACAGAGTCTTAAATTTTTAATGTTCCCATAATATCTTAGTTTGAACCTTTTAATCTGCTGCGACACAAATAGATTGGACGTTACCTGAAAGTAACACCCTCCTACATTTGCTTAAATTCTTAAGGTTCTGATATTATCGTTGTTTGAACACTTTCCACTGCAGCGACATGTTCAGATTGGATGTTACCTGAAAGTAACACTGGCCCACAGATCCTTAAAGTGTTAATGATCCGATAATATCATTGTTTGAACCTTTTCCCCTGCTGCGACATGTTCAGATTGGATGTTACCTGAAAGGAACTTTGGCCTACAGAATCTTAAAATGTTAATGTTCCGATAATATCGTTGTTTGAAATATTCCCCTGCTGCGACATTTTCAGATTGGACGTTACCTGAAAGTAACACTGGCCTACAGAGTCTTAAAGTGTTAGTATTACGATAATATCTTTGTTTGAAACATTTCCACTTCTGCTACATGTTCAGATTGGACGTTACCTGAAAACAACACTGGCCTACAGAGATTAAAGTGTTAATGTTACAATAATATCATTGTTTGAACCCTTTCCCATGCTGCGACATGTTCAAATTGGAAGTTACCTGAAAGTAACACTGGCCTACAGAGGCTTAAATTGTTAATGTTCCGATAATATCGTTGTTTGAAAAATTTTCTCTGATGCGACATTATAATATTGGATGTTACCTGAATGTAACATTGGCCTACAGGAACTTAAATTGTTAATGTTCCGATAATATCTTTTTTTGCAACAATTCCACTGCTGCGACATGTTCAGATTAGACAGGCTTGAAGTGTTAATGTTCCGATAATATCGTTGTTTGAACACTTCCCCATTCTGCGACATGTACAAATTGGAAGTTAACTGAAAGTAACACTGGCCTACATAGACTTAAAGTGTTAACGTTCCGATAATACCGTTCTTTGAACCGATTCCAATGCTGCAACATGTTCAGATTGGACGTTACATGAAAGTAACACTGGCCTACAGAGGCTTAAATTGTTAAGATTCCAATAATATCGTTGCTTGAACACTTTCCACTTCTGCCACATGTTCAGATTGGACGTTACCTGAAAGTAACACTGGCCTACAGAGGCTTAAAGTGTTAAGGTTCCGATAATACCATTTTTGATCACTTTCCGCTTCTGCAACATGTTCAGATGTGAAGTGACCTATAAGTAAAACTGACCTACAGAAACTTAAATGGTTAAGGTTCCGATAATATCGTTGTTGATTCCTTTCCACTGCTGTAACATCTTCAGATTGGACATTACCTGAAAGTAACACTGGCCTACAGAGGCTTAAAAAGTTAAGGTTCCAATAATATGGTTGCTTGAACAGTTTCCCCTGCTGCGACATGTTCAGATTAGTGTTACATGAAAGTAACACTGGCCTACAGCTGCTTAAATTGTTAAGGTTCCGATAATATCATCGTTTGAACCATTTATACTTCTGCGACATGTGCAGATTGGAGGTTACCTGTAAGTAACACTGGCCTACAGAGGCTAAAAACGTTAATGTTCCGATAATATCGTTGTATGAAACATTTTCCCTGCTGCAACATGTTCAGAATTGAAGTTACCCTAAAGTAACACTGTCCTACAGAAGCTTAAAGTGTTAATGTTCCGATAATATATTTGTATGAAATATTTCCCCTAATGTGACATGTTCAGATTGGACGTTACCTGAAAATAATACTGGTCTACAGAAGCTTAAAGTGTTAATGTTCCGATAAAATCACTATTTTAACACTTTTCCCTGCAGCGACATGTTTATATTGGACGTTACCTGAAAGTAACACTGGCCTACACAGCTATAAAGTGTTAAGGTTCCGATAATATCGTTGTTTGAACCCTTTACCCTGCTGCGACATGTTCAGATTGGCGTTACCTGAAAGTAACACTGGACTACAGAATCTTAAATTGTTAATATTCCGATAAAATCGTTGTTTGAACCATTCCCCCTGCTGCGACATGTTCAGATTGGGCGTCTCCTGAAAATAACACTGGCCTACCTGAAAGTAACGCAAGCTTACAGAGGCTTAAAGTTATAATACTCCGATAATATCTTTGTTTGAACACTTTCCCCTGCTGCGAAATTTTCTGTTTGGAAGTTGCCTGAAAATAACACTGGCTTACAGAACCTTAAATTCTTAACGTTCCAATAATATCATTGTATGAAATTTAGCCCTGCTGCGACTTGTAGAGATTGGACGATACCTGAAAATAAAACTGGCCTACAGGGGCTTAAACTGTTATTGTTCCTATAATATCGATGTTTGAAATCTTTCCCTTGCTGCGACATGTTCAGATTGGACGTTACCTGAAAGTTACACTGGCATACAGAAGCTTAAGTTGTAAAGAATCCGATAATATCGTTGTATGAAAGCTTTCCCCTGCTGCGACATGTTCAGATTGGACGTTACCTGAAAGTAACACTGGCCTACAAATGCTTAAAGGGTTAATGTTCCCATAATATCGTTGTTTGTACACTTTCCCGTGCTGCGATATGTTCAGATATGAAGTTACCTGAAAGTAACACTGGAATACAGAGTCTTAAATTGTTAATGTGCCCATAATATCGTTGTTTGACTCCTATCCCCTGCAACGACATTCTCAGATTGCGCGTTTCCTGAAAGTAGAACTGGCCTACAGTGGCTTAAAGTATTAAGGTTCCGATAATATCTTTCTTTTGAACCACATCCCCTGATACGACATGTTCAGATTGGACGATACGTGAAAGTAACAGTGGCCTACAGAGGCTTAAACTGTTTATGTTCCGATAATATCGGTGTTTGAACAATTTCCGCTCCTGCGACATGTTCAGATTGGACGATACCTGAAAGTAACACTGACCTAAAGAGGCATAAACTGTTAAGGCTAGGATAATATCGTTGTATGAAACATTACCCCTAATGCGACATCTTCAGATTGGACGTTACCTGAAAGTAACACTGGCCTACAGACGCTTAAAGGGTTAGTGTTCCGATAATATCGTTTTTTGAACCATTTCCCCAGCTGCGTCATGTTCAAATTGGAAGTTACCTGAAAGTAACACTGGCCTACAGATTCTTAAGGTATTAAAGTTCTGATAATATCGTTGTTTGAACCATTTCCACTGGTGCGACATGTTGAGATTGTAGTTTACTTGAAAGTAACACTGTCCTACAGAGGCTTAAAATGTTAATGTTGTGATAATATCGTTGTTTGAACCATTTCCACTACTGCGACACGTTCAGATTGGACGTTACCTGAATATAACATTAGCCTACAAAGGCTTAAATTGTTAAGGTTCCGATAATATCGTTGTTTGAAACCTTTACCCTGCTGCGACATGTTCAGATTAGCGTTACCTGAAAGTAACACTGGCCTACAGAGACTTAAAGTGTTAATGTTCCGATAATATCATTGTTTGAACATTTCCCCTGCTGCGACATGTTCAGATTGTAAGTTACCTGAAAGTAACACCGGCCTAGAGAGTCTTAAAATATTAATATTCCGATAATATCGTTGTTTGAACAATTTCCCCTGCTGCGACATGTTTATATAGGACGTTACCTGAAAGTAACACTGGCCTACAGAATCTTAAATTGTTAATGTTCAGATAATATCATTGTTTGAACTCTTTCCACTGCTGCGACATGTTCGGATTGGACGTTACCTGAAAGTATCACTGGCCTACAGAGGCTTAAATTGTTAAAGTTCCTAAAAGATCGTTGTTTGAACCTTTTCCACTGTTGCGACATGTTCAGATTGGACGTTAACTGAATGTAACACTGGCCTACAGAGTCTTAAATAGTTAAAGTTCCCATAATGTTGTTGTTTGATAACTTCCCACTGCTGCGACATGTTCAGATTGGAAGTTACCTCAAAGTAACACTGGCCTACAAGGGCTTAAATTGTTATGGTTCCGATAATATTGTTGTTTGAAATTTTTCCACTGCTTCGACATATTCAGATTGGAAGTTACCTGAAAGTAACCCTGGTCTACAGAGGCTTAAATTGTTAATATTCCGATAATATCGTTGTTTGAACCATTTTTCCCTGCTGCAACATGTTCAGATTGGACGTTACCTGAAATTAACACTGGCCTACAGATTCTTAAATTGTTAATGTTCGATAATATCATTGTTTGAACCATTACCCTGCTGCGACATGTTCAGATTGGGCGTTACCTTAAAATAACAATGGCCTACAGATTTTTAAGTGTTAATGTTCCGATTATATTGTTGTTTAAACACTTTGCATGATGCGACAAGTTCAGATTGGACGTTAAATGAAAGTAACACTGGCCTTCAGATGCTTAAAGTGTTACATGTTCAGATTGGACGTTACCTAAAAGCAATATATTAATGTTCCGATAATATCTTTATAAGTGATAATATCGATATAAGTGACAGTATCGTTATAAGTGTTACATGTTCAGATTGGGCGTTACCTAAAAGTAAAATATTAATGTTCCGTTAATATCGTTGTTTGATCACTTTCCCCGTTGCGACATGTTCAGATTGGACTTTACCTGAAAGTAATACTGGCCTACAGAAACTTAAATTGTTAAAATTGTGATAAAATCGTTGTTTGAAACCTTTCCACTGCTGCGACAAGTTCAGATTGGACGTTACCTGAAAGTAACACTGGCCTACAGAGGATTAAATTTTTAAAGTTCCAATGATATCGTTTTTTGAACCCTCCCCACTGCTGCGACATGTTCAGATTGGAAGTTAACTGAAAGTAACACTTGCCTACAGAAGCTTAAATAGTTAAGTTTCCGATAATATCGTTGTTTGAACATTTTCCACTGAAGCGACATTTTCAGATTGGATGTTACCTGAAAGTAACACTGCCATAAAGAGGCTTAAGTTATTAATGTTCCCATAATATCGTTGTTTGAACACTTTCCCCTGCTGCGGCATGTCCAGATTGGACGATACCTAAAAATAACAATGGCATACAGAGGCTTAAATTGTTAATGTTCCGCTAATATATTTGTTTGAACCATTTACCCTTCTGCGACATGTTCAGATTAAACGTTACCTGAAAATAACACTAGCCTACAGAGATTTAAAATGCTAATGTTCCGATAATATCGTTGTTTGAACCCTTTCCCCTGCTGCGACATGTTCAGATTGGACGTTAGCTGAAAGTAACATTGCCCTACAGAGGCTTACATTGTTAAAGTTCCGATAATATCGTTCTTTGGACCCTTTCCCCTGCTTCGACATTTTCAGTTTGGATGTTACCTGAAAGTAACCCTGGCCTACAGAGGCTTAAAGTGTTAATGTTCCGATTATATCTTTGTTTGAACACTTTCCCCTGCTGAGACATGTTCAGATTGGAACTTGCCTGAAATTAACACTTGCCTACAGAGGCTTAAAGTGCTAAGGTTCCCATAATATGGTTGTTTGAAAATTTTCCCCTCCTGCGACATTTTCACATTGGAAGTTACCTGAAAGTAACACTCGCCTACGGAGATTTAAGTGTTAATGTTCCGATAATATCGTTGTTTGAATACTTCCCCTGCTGCGACATATTCAGATTGGGCGTTACCTGAAAGTAACACTGGCCTATAGAGACTTGAATTGTTAATGTTCTGGTAATATCGTTGTTTGAATCCTTTCCCCTGCTGCGACATGTTCAAATTGGGCGTTAAATGAAAGTAAAACTTGCCTACAGAGGCTTAAATTGTTAATGTTCCGATAATATCGTTGTTTGAACTTTTTCCCTGCTGCGACGTGTTCAGATTAGAGGTTACCTGAAAGTAACAGTGGCCTATAGAGTTTGAAAGTGTTAATATTCCGCTAATATCGTTTGAAAATTTTTCCCCTGCTGCGACATGTTCAGATTGT
>Ga0268261_10003426_pt1 | contig 11668 bp, 8 predicted proteins | sample TergutNc150P1_FD_190353 | JGI IMG/M metagenome (GOLD analysis project Ga0268261, IMG submission 190353) | Nasutitermes corniger P1 segment gut microbial community from laboratory colony in Florida, USA - Nc150 P1 (SPAdes) (version 2) | ecosystem: Host-associated > Arthropoda: Insects > Digestive... | reverse complement strand
ATGAATACTTTTATGCTGTGGGGGAGGCAATGTATTTTACACTCTACACAAACACAAATTAAATACAAACACACTAAATATTCACAAAACTAATATGTACATATATATATATATATATATATATATATATATATATATACACATATATATATATATATATATATATATATATATATATATATATATATACACATATATATATATATGTATATGTATATATACACATACATACATACAGTAAATACAAGCAACACTGCAAAGTTCACCATGTTTAGATCGTCTAAATGCTACAGAAATCTCCAGATGTTCTAGTGGCCATTGTATTTGGAACATATTTTTCACTGACATCTAGTGCCATAAAATGGGTACCAGCCTCATATGCTTATCCTCCCTGTTGCTTGTTCCTTTCACTACTTCCTCACCCAGCAAGTTCCAGTTTACCAAAACTAGACAGTACATAACTGTGCAGGCAGAGACTAAACAGTGAGTTACTCATACTATCTACAATATGGTTGTTTCTGTTTCAAATGTTAGTAACTGCCAAATTACGTTTGTACCATGTTTTGACATATAATATTCAACAAAGCTCATATTCCCCAACTAGCAGTAATATTACTAAGACACGTATAGTCCTCATATAGCTAAGGAAAGAAGTTACAGCTGTTTACTCCAACTCTCCAACATCATGCCACTAAGGAGAGTTACAGCTGCACCATACATTCATTATCCCTTTTCTGAAACATGTTCCTATGTGTCAAAATGTTCATCATGAATATCATACCTCTGAACACTGGTGTATTACACCATGCAACAAACATCAGCAGCTCTACTAAACCTACAGTGTCAAGTATTACAAAATTTCCACTTCACAGATAATGCTATCATCTTGTGATATCAGAATGGCATACTTTTTCCTACATTTGATGACCGTGAAAGTATACAAATATAAATACGTATTTATCCAGGTAAGAAGCACAGCTGACTCGAAAAGGGCAGTACTGAATGATTCATAGTCGCGAATTCTTATCCAACACCAGAATATGACTATCAAATACATGCATAACACTTCACCATCGTGCACTGCAAACATAAAAATATGCAAAGATGATTAAATACACACTAAAATGGTTCAGATTACTTTCGACAGATGCATTACAAACATAACATTCACAATAAAACCCAAACTTCCACAATAAAACTGATCTTACGGTCACACATAAATGCACTTAACACAGCACGTGGCCTAGTCGGGTTAGATCCCGATAGGAACGCAGCACTCCTGTAATTACATATGTGACATGATTTTGGTTACGGTGAAGACATACGTAACAAACGTACTGTTCACAATACCATTTATCTCATTTAGCACCGAAAAGCACACCACGTAGCACGTGGCCCCGATGGATAAAGCCTCCGAAGGAACGACTGCCGATTAGCGTACCGAAATATGATGGCGAGAGGCGCACTAAATGATCTGTGGGCGCACTCATCCGTGACGGCGCATCTGCGATGTTCGGAGGCACACATCATATGAGATTTGAGTGTTAGGTTGTTCTTTCACAAGCCACACAGATTAAAACGTAAAGAAAGTTTGTAAAATCCTCACAGAAGGCCAATGCAGTAACATTTTAGAGATTGCTGACAGGGTAGGCCTTTTTAATGTAACATGCCAATGAATTCTATGCGAGAGCTTGACGATGCAGCAGGGGCATGTTTTTGTCAGACATACTGCACGTATATTGACAACACGTCCGCCGCCAACCAACACAAGTACCGGTAACCTACACGCTTGGCGCTGCATTCGAGACGGTAGGGTTACACTTCAGGTTTTCACTTTTACGCACATTTCCGTTCACTTTCTTCTCCGCGTTTTCGTAACACGCTTCCTGCAGCTTCATATTTTTGGCGGTTATCAGTTTGCGTCTGAGAGCTTTTCTCGCTTGTGTCTGTGTTTTTGCCTGTGCTTCTGCGTCCCATTACCATCACTTCCTGCGAAATATGGTGCAGAAAATTGTGGATATTGTGAACGTGCATTCTGATCGTCTTTAGGTTAGGGCTTCGTGCTGTTTTTTTTTATTGCCACGTACCACTGATCGGCCGTTTTCCTATGATCATCTTTACTTGGAGTTTTCAGCTATTTTTTTTTATTCCCAGTTCCCATACTCATTTCCTTCCTACAATTTCCTCCGGAACTACTCCATGCCGCCGTATCGATGGTTGGTCGTGAGGGAACGCCGCCCTCGGCAGACTGTGTAAGTAGTATTTTTGGTTGTTATATTAGAAACGGGGTAGTGGGAGAGACTATTAGCGCCACGCTTGGCAGCCTGCAACATCGTGGCCACACGCCTGGAGTAGGGCCATTCCCTCCATCACAATTACGCCCTTCCCTCCCGCAACCTCTTTTACTCGACGCAACGATCCTCTGACTGCACCACGTTATCAGCCCCCTGCGGTCCACGCCTCTTTTCGGCATCCCCTCCTGCTGGTAAGCGCCTGTGCATTCTGATGATCTTTAGGTTAGAGTTACGTGCTATTTTTTTTTTATTGCCACGTACCACTGATCGGCCGTTTTTCTATGTTCATCTTTAGGTTAGAGTTTTCAGCTATTTTTTTTTATTGCCATGTACCACTGATCGGCCGTTTTCCTGTCATCATCTTTAGGTTAGTGTTTTTAGCTATTCTTCTTTTTTATTAACACGTTCCTATACTCATGTCATTCCTACAATTCCCTCCATCACAATTACGCCCTTCTCTCCCGCATCCTCTTTCACCTTCCGTGATAGACCTACGTCGACTGTCGTCTGCTAATGCGTCACTACCCTTCCCCCACACCCCTCCGCCAATTATTGTCAAGGATTTCTCTTGCGCTGGCAGCCATATTGGCCAGGCTTATGCAGTCGCTTCCAATGGTGACTAGGTCAGTTTTACGGAACAAACACCTAATGTCATAAATATGCAACCCCTTTTAACTCTAGTAAGAAAGTTAGGCATAAGCAAACATGGAGAACACATTTTGCAATGCAACAGCAATTGCACCTGATGAAATTAACTGGATAATATTCCTTTTATGTGAAAGCTAATGCTTCAGAAATGCAGATATTTCACAAATTGAGGCAGATCTCAGGTATGTGTTCAGAAAGGCTCAAAGTGTGTCTCTAGGTTGATTGCAATGGTATCTCCTGACCCCTTGTCTCCTGCACTATCAATTTATTGGTTAGGTATGAAGACCCTTGATCCACAGTCTCCTGGTCCTTCAACATCCTGGTAAAAATTGAAGTCTCCAGAAAACATGACTAAAACTGCAAGGACCCTCAAACAGCAGCCGAAGTAGATATCTGAATGGAAAACTCCTATGATTAGTTGTGCATCTCTCACATACGAGCAGTAACAAAATAATTACCTGTAAGAACTTAGGTTAGTATACATACTAATTTAGGTATCATCATCCCATTGTGATTGTCAAATCTGACTCAATCACTGGGTCAGATAACAAAACACTATGAGTATCATATATTCACATATTTACTACAACAGTGTTTCAGCCGACTTACATGCCAACCTCAAGTAGTCATACAAATTCATGAAAAGAAGTGCATTTTAGGAACAGTCCTCCCCTTTACCTACATTATATATGATATTTTGGTAACTTAGTTGCCAAATAATGAAACAGTAAGTCATAAAAAGATTATTAAAACTGAATAAAAACTGTAATGTGCTGCATAGCTCCTTCGCTTTGCTCTAAATGCTGTGTGTTGTTTTGAAATATCCTGTGTTGTTCATGGGAGGAGGTCTGCTTGAATGTGTGGATACATAGTGGATATGGCTTGTGTAACTAATATTTGTGGATGCACCTTTATGTGCAGACTGTTACTCTAAAGAATGCGACAATGGTAAAAATTATTAAATTTCATGATTACCTACCATTTTAAATTGAATTTTAATGATTTTGACCAACATAACATTCTTTACAGTAACATTCCGCACGTTAAGGTTGCATCCACAGATATTAATTACGTACCTCGTAAGCCATATCCACTGTGCATCCACACATTGAAACAGACCTTTAATCAACAACACAGGGCTTTTCAAAACAACACGCAACATTTAGAGCGAAGCAGAGGATCTCTACAGCACATTACAGTTTCTATTCAGTTATAATTTTTTTGTAAATATTACTATTCCATTATTTGGAATAATAAATAAGTTGCCAAAATACCATATGTAATGTGTTTAAAAGGGAGGCCTCTACCTAAAATACATTTATTTTGATGAATTTGTAATGACAACCTGACGATGGCTGCATATGTCCGATGAAACAGTTGTAGTAAATATACGAATGTGTGATATTCATAGTGTTGTGTTACTCAGACCCTGTGATAAATACCGTTTAGGGGTCAGATTAAAGGAATTCTACTGTATATAATCCATGCGGTTGAAAAGTCAACATTAAATAGCATACGAATAAATTAAAACTACTGCACAAAAAATTATTTTCAGGATACTCCACAAACAAGTACAGTATTTTAAGGTGTATATTTCTATCTAAATATAGTTTTAAAAAAATTACAATTTCTAAACGGTAAATATCAAGAGTTTTACAGAGTTTAAAGTATAATTTCAAAACATAATTACAATGGACATCTCAATATCTTTTCGACCACACTGCGTCGTCATCGTCATCACCATCATCATGAAACAGGACAGTGTATTTCCATTCAGCCATTGAAGAATTCCATTTCATAGGACAGTGCATTCTCTTTCAGCCAGTATATTTGAATGCTTGCACAGTTATAATTACTATACTCTCTTTGTGTTCAACCACAGTAAGTTTCAATGCTGAACAATACATGTTTCATCTTGAACATTAAATATATGTATTTTTAGCAGCAAAATGCATCAGCACATGCCATAAAAAATCCTATGCACAAGCTAGTACTGTTTTCAGTAAACAGTCAGTAGATGATCATGGCCATAACATTCCCAAGACCTAGCTTAATATTCCTGTAGAAAAATGACACACACCATCTACAGAAACCTGTAAGCCTTGTAGGTCAAAACTCAAATGTTCTTCTACACTTCATGAAAGGGAGCCTTCACTGTGTCTCAAAATGTATTACATAAGTGAGAAATGTGGTTGCATGTTGGGCAGCACCAAACATAATTACTTTGTAAGTAGAATGGTTTTACTGCAAAGAGTGAATAAACTTGGAATTACATTACACAGTAGTACATGAACTGAACGAGAAGTCACCCACCAGCTGGTGTCTCATTCTATGAATATGCAGCAACAAGACAACAGATCAAAGATTTTTTTTATGTTTTGCTGACCGTGCATCTTAGTATAACCTTAGCCAATGACCAACTCGATGCACAAATTATTTTAATACTTTTATTACAATCCTCTACATGTTTCGAGCAATATCTTGCTCATCCTCAGATCAGATTGTATTAATACAGCATCTGGTATCGTCACTCTCAGTAAGTGACCGTCCGGTGCACTGGACAGTCACTTACTGAGAGTGACGATACCAGATGCTGTATTAATACAATCTGACCTTCTGAGGATGAGCAAGATATAGCTCGAAACATTTAGAGGATTGTAATAAATGTATTAAAATATTTGTGCATCAAGTTGGTCATTGGCTAAGGTTAAAGATCAAGAAATGAACCACTCATGTTATACAGCTTCCACAGTTGAAGAAAAATAATTCTACTTATGAAGGGCACTTACTAACCAAGGTCTCCTGGTCTTAACTGTCTTTCACCTTCATGAATGAAGATACACATTGCACGATACAATAAATATGTTCCAAGAATTTTTTTCTGATGTGATGTCCATGTAGCAGCTATGCCATAATAATCACCGCATCGTTCATTCTTCAAATTCCGTAATTCAATTGCATCAATCATTGCTGCTTCACGTGTATATGCTTCTACTGGTATCACATTTTGAAACACATGGAGGCACACAACACCCAATCCTGCCTTCCAGATATCTAGAATAAACCGCACTTTCTTGTCAGTTTTCTTCACAGTTTTCTCTTTCTTCCAGAAAGCAAATGCTTCATAAAGATGAGAATAAGGTCTAGAACGCATACCCTTTCCTATGTAAAAGATGGAAGACAAAAATGTTGACCATATATGGGATTCACTCATAGAATCCACATGACATGGAAGGTTCTTAGTTATACGTGGATCCAGCAATAAGTATGTGAAAGATGATTTCACAACACCTCCCCGCCAGTGTCGTGATGGTTCTGGTTTTGAAAACTGCTGTGTCACTTCATTTTCAAGTTTTCGGTAATCTGGTAGCGATTTCTGCCAGTCAAAATCCTGTATTGTGCACTGAAGTTCAGGGCTATAGACTGAAAGAGAAGAACACATTAAGAGTTCCTTTCATACACAAACCAATGACCATGTTCTGAATGCTACAGTACAGTCACTATATCCATGTGGAGGTAAGGGACAGTTCAGCTTCTTCTGTTTGAATTTTTAGGCTTCCCAAAATAGCTTTCTAAGAGTATAAAACATTTAGAACTTTCAATTTGTTGTTGCTAGTCTACTTGCTAAATCATGAAACTGACCATTCACATCCCTCTACTGCTGAGGTTAAGAAATCAAGAATGCATGAACCTTCACCTCCACTCAACATATAAGTCTCCATAGTGCCATGCCTAATAATAAGGAAAGCTTGTATGGAGATAAAGTTGTTCATTTTCTAACCTTTGGTTTCAATAGACACTTCAACTGGTTTCTTCTGGATCCTGAACAGCTTCCTTAGGTACAGTTTTTTTGTTGTAGGAACAATAGGCCCAGGGACATAACCATTCTCTTTCAGCTCCCTGCGCAATGTGTCTGTATCATAATCCAGGCTGGGTGGAATTGATATATCATGCCCACTAGAATGTTCTACAAGAAATACAAAAGTAATACAATATAACAGAGCATATTTGCATGCAGAATAAGGCATGTATGGGGGACAGGAGAGGTGCATACTGGGTTCTGGTGGGGAGGCATGAGGGAAGGAGACAACTTAGAAGAACTACAATAGATGGGAGGATAATATTAAAATGGATCTTCAAGAAATGAGGAGGGAAGGCATGAACTGGTTTGCTCTGGCTCAGGATAAGGACAGGTGGTGGGCGCTTGTGAATGCGGTAATGAACCTACAGGTTCCATAAAATGCGGGGAGTTTTTTGACTAGCTGAGGAACTGTTAGCTTCTCAGGAAGGCCTGTGCTCCATGGAGTTAAGTATATTCTCTTATCCTCTCTCCTGCAATCTATGACATTAGCATTCTGGATGCACTCATCATGATATTGAAGATGCGTGAGAAAAGCAGTATTTTGTGTGTGACACAAACAAGCATTCTGTGCCATTTACATTTCGTTGTTAAACTGTCAACACAAAGGTCACACAAGTTTTAAAGAATCCCGCCTATAGACATGAACTTATTTCTCATGGCATTTTTTATGAAATGCACTCCAAACTAGAACCTGTCTGAAATAAAAATTATGGACCTTATGTACATACACCATACTGGACTAACTATAAGGTGATCAGTTTAATGAATGAGGTGGAAAATTCACAAATGCCATATATTCAATCATTCCTTGGGTCCCTCCTGCCTTGCATTTAGTCACACACGAACAACATGAACCCTGCTAAATACTATAAGGTTGCGATTCATACGTCTGCAAGCCAGTCAACTGAAATGCTACCTTTTGAAGATGTATTATATGTACTGTCTTCCTTCATCATGTTATTTTCAAATAGATTTTATAGGACTTCATTTGGGTACATGAACCTGTCGTACAAATAACTGTTCAAAGACGTGTTGTATTGAGGGGACAGACATTATATTCTTCATTCCATACGTACACTAAAAATTCACACTTGAAATGCAGTTCTTATTATTTTTATTATTAGATGTAACATGCAAAGTGTAACAGCTTTATGTGCAGGCTGCAGTTACCTCTCTGTGACCAATAATCAGAACTTTTCATTTGTCCACATATTTTATATGATTTGCATAGATTACATATTCTGTTAAATGCTCAATAAACGATACAATATTTTAAACCAAAATTATAAAATTTAACAACAAATGTTTTGACATATGCACTGTTATCCTGCAATGAGCCGTTTTAGAGAAATTTGATAAATCCCACCCTGTACTATGTGAAAAGACAAAAGGAGCACACAAAATACAAACAAAAATTATGAAATAAAACACAAACAGACCTGTATCACATACTTCCTCTTGTAGCCTGGCAGAAATTGGATGTGGGTTCATGAATTTGCTTTCCATCCTTTGAGGCTGAGGATCTGAAATACTTTGAGCATGAAGTAAATAAACACTATGCCTTGAATATATTTGCACATGTGCATCTGTTTATATGTTCTGAGTAAGTATTGTGGTCTACAGTGACTCTTTCCCCAAGACGATGTACATGAAAGATGGAAAAAAGAGACAGTGGAAATGTGAATGTATAAATGATATACATTTATCTGCATCATCTCCATACAGAACCACATACTGTATATAGTGGAGTACAAGATAACCAACTGCATGAGATTACTCCAAATCTTCAATTAAAAGTTTACATTTTGGATTATATTCACCAGATAAGATGACTATAAAATAACGGGTTAAACCATGACATTGTGTGCATGTCACAGAACAGTTAGCCTTGACAAATTATAGAACTTACACCAGCAATAACCAGAGAATGCACCTTGCAATATTCAGCTAGTGGATTAACATGCATGCAATGAATAATGGGTGCCAAATGACAAGGTGAGGAATAGTGCATTCTTCACCCCAACTCAGACTACAAGCCCCAGAGCTCGGCTAAATGCAAATCACTTGCATGCGCACGGTGCACAGTTTTCATAATGCATAACCTTTGGCAGTCTGAATGGGCCAAAATTTTACCCAGATGGCCTAGAAAGTTTTATCTTCAACTGCATTACCCAAACCTGATCAAGACCTTACTTTCATTTACACTGGCCCAAATACAGCACAAGGAAACACTACAGCAATAGCAAATAGCTATCACAAGGTGAATCAATGATACAGAAAAGCTGCCTCCCTGCCATCTGTGCACGACAAGAGAAACTCTAAAGCCAGAGATAACAAAAACCTGATGGGTTAAATAACAAAAGAATCTGACAGATTGTGGGACAAACTGTCCTGAATGATATCTCACCTGACTGTTGGCACCAGGAACCTTCTCTCCAAAAGAACCACACCTTCATCTTCATCTGAATACTTGTATTCCTCAGACAAGCTCATGAAGGAATCAACATTTAGTGATGATGGCACTGATGCTGTTGAATTGGGACTTGTTTTACCACTGGGATAACATACGTTACGCTGCATACAATTTGTGTTTTCATCCATTTCAGTTCTTGTTACCACAGGGTAGGTGTCATCGCAAGTAACATAGCCATTGCTCTCAGAAAGAACAAAACAAGACTGACTAGCAATCCACTCATTTTCCAAAATCGATTCCGGCAAAAATGTATCACATGTACTGAATGTTTCATGGCCACACTTTGATTTTGCACCACAGTATTGTGTGATTCTGTCATCCTTTATATTACTGTTCCATTCGGATTCAGACAGTCCATTTTTCTTACCTACACTATCATGACAGGCACTGCCATCAGAACTACATATACGACTGTTACCAAACGTTACCACATCACTTTCACTAATGGTGGACTTCCCTCGAATCTCGGTAACCATCTTGTTCTGAGAGACACCTCCAGCGTCGGTATCTTTCACAGCTTGAAAGCCATCTACCTTCTCTTTTGTGAGCCCTTCCTCAGACTTCAAAAGCAAGTGTTTTGTTTTATTAATAATATTCAATGACTTCTCAACACTTCTTTCTGGAGAAGGAAGTTGCGACACACCCTTCAAAGAAGCACTGTCATTGCATAAAACCTGTTCAGAATTGCATGGATTATTAACCTTTATTTCTTCAAGTAACTCTGCCTTCACATCCTTGCCTACAACCGTAGAAGAACGACAAGAACCACCCCACTGTTTGTTTCTTAAATTTTCTTCCTTACATTCAGGAGTGGGCATCTGTTTTTCTGCTGGAATTCTGTCACTCTCACATTCTTCCTCAGGGACAGATTTATGCATAGTACCTACTCTACAAGGTTTACCTTCTGCATGGCCATTCACAGCAATATCTGGAATGGCATCAGCCAAATAGCATTTCCGACATGTCTGTGTACTAACACTACACCCATCATCAATTTTCTCCTGAACAATATAATTTTGATTTCCATACAATCCAGAAGATTCATGGTGGTTACTGCTGTACTCTGTAAGCTGTGGGATAGGATTACACAATCTGGAGGTTTCTGTTGAAACTGACAACATGTGATGTGCACACAACGTTGACTTCGAGTCTGCAATGTATTCGTAACCAACATTCTTGCCATATACAAATACTTTTTCTGAAACAAGAAACAAAATGAATAATGAGCATTCAATATATTAAAACTGTTACAAATTATAACTTCATCTGGATAGTATGAAAAATTACTACTGATTAGCATATGCATAATTTATGCTCTGAAAAAATTTTATGAAATGAAGACAGCAATAGGGTAAAAAGCTGAAGGCTACATGGTGTAAAAAACAATGCTCACACTTCATTCAAATCAGAAACTGCTGGTCAACACCAACTACATTATAATTCAAATACCACTGAAACAACTGCCCTGACATAGCTGCTGATTCAGATGTCACAATGGTGAAGTGACCAAGGACCAGGGTCAGAGCCCAAGAATTCCTACAACATGATGTGAACCTGTAATTTGAAGTAGGCTGTTACAAGGGACTTCCTGTATGGTAAGAAAAAACTGCTGGCTTCAATATGACTTACCAAATGTCAATATATACTTTTCATCACTTGAATCATCCTCTTTGTGTGATTCTGTCAGCCAAAACCTTTGCAGTATATCTACGATATTCCAGTGTTGCTCCTTATATGCGTGATGGAAAGCGTTGTTGCCGTCACAGTCATGGATCCATGGATTACCTCCATTCAAAAGCAACAGATTAAAAATATTTGCACGCCCCCAAGCTGATGCTATATGAACAGGAGTTTGTCTGTCAATGGACCTGCAAGAATAAGCTCAATAAGCTCAAAATCACTGCACACAAAACAGAAGTACAATCTCAACCTTATGTAAGTTTCCCAAGTTTGACTAAATACTCTGTGATCACATCAAAAAGAACTTCTGATCGCATATTATACACTCTTTGCACAGGGTGCTTGAAGTGATTGTGTACACATGAGAGCAAGTTCATCTGTCCACATGACTCATCATTGACATTACCAAACAGATAACTGAATTTAAGTCATATTAAACTGATCAATATTTAACAAAATATGAGTAAAACATTGATAAATGGGTCATCTGGTATGTTTAACCCTTTAAACCCCGAATTAAATCCCATCTGCTATTTGCTGGCATTATTAGGAGCTCACCATTTTCTCCACGTTAGCAGGATAAGGGTTAAATCATTAATGCTTAGGCTACTAATGTCATATATATATGGAGCACCCATTCGTGATGTTTCTAGATCACACACAACGACGCAGCACAGTCGGTAGGACTCCTCTGGACGAGTGATCAGCTCG
>Ga0268261_10003425_pt1 | contig 11671 bp, 8 predicted proteins | sample TergutNc150P1_FD_190353 | JGI IMG/M metagenome (GOLD analysis project Ga0268261, IMG submission 190353) | Nasutitermes corniger P1 segment gut microbial community from laboratory colony in Florida, USA - Nc150 P1 (SPAdes) (version 2) | ecosystem: Host-associated > Arthropoda: Insects > Digestive... | reverse complement strand
ATTAAATTGCAAGGCAAGATGACGGTCTCTTCCTACATTCTTTAACTTCGTAACTGGGGCAAGCGTTGTGAAACAATTTTTCGAAGTTAACTGACCAAAGTATTAACCTGTAATTTTGGATATTACAGAAGTATGTATTGCGAAGTTAGATTAACAAATTTATTCGCGCTGCTTATTGACCGTACCTGTGCTCGCACTTGTTTCCAAATGTCTTGGCCCAAATCAAGTCTTTCGTGTCTGATTGTTAGTTCTTCAACCTATATTCGCCATGTAATGGCTTCAATCATGACTCGAGGCAAGTGTTGAAATTCGTTTATATGCGATCGACATACCGCGTAGCTGTACTGAATAAGGGACTAAAACTTGAATTGCACGTACTAAAGCGACTGGTGTTTCTTCTTTTGACCTACATCTTGTATGTGCTGAATATGGTGACCAAAACTTTTGTCGCTACAAGTGATGAAATGGTTTTAATATCATTCTATCTATAACAAAACTGTATAGGCGTTAGGCTGACAAAATTACCTTCGAAAAGTCATGAAATTCTTATAATTACAAACGACTAGCAGCTCAAATGTGCTGTAAATGGGCTAAAAACATGACTTACTCCAACCGAAGCAACACGTTTCTTGACACTTGACATACAGCCCATCTTTGAAGAATAATGCCTGGAAAATTGTCTCACTTGAAGTAATTAATTTTGTGTATTTACATTCCACATAATTATCTGTTTGTTTATAGGTCTGAACATAACTTGCACAAAATTCTGAAGTTTGTGAAATTGTACACGACATACATCCTATGTGTACACTATTTGAACTCGAAACACGACTCGCTCTAAGTGATGGTATTCGTGAATTGCGTCTCGACTTTGGGTTTCATTCATTAGCTTATAACTCTAAGGCCATTTCGGAATGAAGAAAGGCTCAGTTAGGAGAACGTTATGGATAGGACACGCTGCAAACTTGGCAAGTACTTAGTAGTTCCCACTATCGTCACCAGGCGCCTTCACATATGCAAAGCTGCCAGAGATCCTAGTGGCGAAAGATGGAACTATTTGTCGAGAAGGCTGTCCTGTAGTTTTTCACAAATGACGGCTTTCACGCCATTTAGGTATCTGTTTCTGAATCTCCAAACCTGTATTGGTACAAACTGAGTGTTTCGTGCCTGAATGCTCGACCTATAGCCTATCTCTGCCATGTATGCCCTTGGCTCATGACACGCGCCAAGCGATGAAATTCGTTTATATGCGAAAGATATGCAGCGTAGCTGTACTGAATATGGGACTAGAACTAGAACTGATACTACTGAAGCAACTGGTATTTATTCTTTTGTGTTTATACCTTATATGTGTGAATATGAGTTCAAAACCTTTGGCGATACTAGAGTTGAAATACGTTTAATGACGTTATATCTAAATCGAGACGTTATAGACGTAAGTCTTGAAGCCTGGCTTTCGACAATTGATGACATTCGTATAATTATGAACGACTTGTAGCTTATCTGTACTGATAATGAGATACAAACATGACATACTTCAAGTGACGGAAATCATGTCACAATCTGTGACGATGAAGGAATTGAAAAATGTCTCACACAAAGTGATGAAAATTGTGTATTCGCGTTGGATATACTTCTTATTTGTTCTGATTACAGGTCTAAACAAGACGTGCGCATTACTCTGAAATTCGGGTGTTTGTAGTCGACCTACAGCCTATCTGTGCAGTATTTGAGCTTCGAACATGACTCGCGCTAATTGATGAAATACGTGTATTAGATTCATTCATTAGTATATAACTCATCCCAATTAGGCATGAAGAAAAGCCCAGTCAGGAGAACGCTGTGGATATAACAGGCTGCAACCTGGGCAGTTCCCAGTTTCGTTGCAAGGCGCCTATAAGTATGCCAAGACGCCAGAGATCCTACTGGCGAAAGTTGGAACTATTTGTAGAGAAGGCTGTCCTGTAATTTTGCAGAAATTAACTCTTCCACGCCATTTACGGAACTGTTTCATGCTAAAATCTTTGACAAGTGGGCGACGGCCACAATTAGCTTATGTGTATTCAAAGCATGAGTTCCGACAAAAGAAATACGCCCTTCAGATTATATGTGCTGCATTTCACTTCGTAATATGAATAGCGCCAACTGAAGAAATTCTTGTATTGGCGCTCGACCTAAGTCTATCTTTGAAGAAAATGAGAACCAATTATTAATTAAGCCTACGGAATAAAACCCTTTCTGACGTTCGACATGTAGCAAAATAGTGTTGATATTTGAGCCAAATCAAATGATTGGTACTTTCATGCTCAAACTCCAGCATATCTATGCTGAACATACCCTCTAGCCACCATTCGCGCAAAATTATGAAATTCGTTTATTTTTTCTCGAAAAGCAGTCTCTCTGTCGTGAATATGGTGCACATGACGCGGTAACTGAAGTTATTCGTTTATTTTTCTTCGACCTACAGACTATCTGATTAAAATATAGACACGAAACATAACTCGCTCCAAAAGCATTGGCACCTAAGCAGTGAGGAAATCATCTACTAATATGACGTGCCGCAAATGACGTTCGTATATATGAGTTCGACATTCAACTTAACTGTACGGAAAATAGCGCCAAATATGCCTTTCTTCAAATCAAGGAATGTGGCGCTCGATGTGTTATGAAAGAGAGCTTAAAACTAGACTCGCTGCACGTGATAAATAATTCAAGTGCTGTAATTCTAAATGCGGCTGATCTATTTGCTACAAACTTGAGAAGCAATAAGAGTTAATGCGCTCGATGTGTCTCTGTCTATGCTGAATATGAATTCCATATATGACTCCCGCCAATAAGTGTATTGTCTCTTGACTTGAAGGCTATCTGTATAGAATATGGGTTAAAATAAATAGATTACTTCAACTAAATTATTTAGCATATTGGCGCTCGACTTACGTCATCTCTGTGCTGAATTAGGCCTAGAAGTATGTATTGCGAAGTTAGATTAACAACTTTCTTCGCGCTGGTCATTGACCGTACCAGAGCTCACAATGGGATCCAAATGTCTTTGTCCAAATCAAGTGTTTCTTGTCTGACTGTTAGTCCTCCAACCTATATCCGCCATGTAATGGCTTGAATCATGACTCGTGGCAAGTGATGAAATTCGTTTATATGAGATCGACATGCCGCGCAGCTGTACTGAATAAGGAACTTAAACTTGAATTGCACATACTAAAGCGACTGGTGTTTCTTCTTTTGACCTACATCTTGTATGTACTGAATATGGTGTCCAAAACTTTTGGCGCTACAAGTGATGAAATGTATTTAATAGCATTCTATCCATAACAAAACTGTATAGGCGTTAGTCTGACAACATTACCTTCGAATAATCATGAAATTCTTATAATTACAAACGACTAGCGGCTTAAATGTGCTGTAAATGGCTATGGGTGTCTTGTAATTTTCTATAAATGACCGCTTTTTACGCCATTTAGGTAAATGTTTCTAGATCTCCGATCCTGTATTGGTTCAAATTAAGTATTTCGTGTCTGTGTGCTAGACCTACAGACAATCTCTGCCATGTATGCGCTTTGATCATGACTCGTGCCAAGTGATGAAATTCATTTATATGCGAACGACATGCAGCGTAGCAATACAGAATATGGGACTAAAACTAGAATTGATTCTACTGAAGCAACTGGTACTTATTCTTTTGTGTTTATACCTTATATGTGCTGAATATGAGTTCGAAACTTTTTGCTCCAAAGTGATCAAACACGTTTAATAGCATTCTATCTACATACAGACGTTATAGTCGTTATTTTGAAACAAAACATTCGATAAGTGATGAAATTGGTATAATTACGAACGACTTGTAACTTACCTGCACTGATAATTAGCTACAAACCTGTCTTAATGCAGCTGACAGAAATTGTGTCATAACGCATGTCTGTGACGTAGAAGGCATGGAAAAATGTCTCACACAAAGTGATCAAAATTGTGTATTGGCGTTCGACATACTTCTTATCTGATCTGATTATAGGTCTAAACATAACTTGCACATAGTTCTGAAATTCGGGTGTTTGCACGCAACGTACAACCTATCTGTGCAGTATTTGAGCTCGAAACATGACTGGCGCTATGTGATGGGTCGCGACATTTAGGTTCATTCATTAGTATATCACTCAGCCCAATTAGGCATGACGAAAAGCCCAGTCAGGAAAACGTTACGGATCTAACAAGCTGCAACCTGGGCAAGTTCTTTGTACTTCCCACTTTCCTTGCCAGGCGCCTCCAAGTAGACGCCAGAGCTCCCAGCGACAAAAGTTGGAACTAATTGTCGAGAATTCTGTCCTGTAATGTTGAAGACCTTACCCCTTCCACGACATTTAGGGATCTGATTCTAGCTACAAATCTATGTCAAGGTAGCGACGGACACATTTAACTTACGTGTATTAAAAGCATGAGTTGAAACAAACCACATTAAAAGAGTAATGATTTTCGCCCATAACATTATCTGTGCAGCATTTCATTTCGTAATATGAATTGTGTCAACTGAGAAATTCGTGTATAAGTGCCCGACCTAATTTTATCTTTGTAGAAAATTAACACCAATTATTACCTGGGCCAACTGAATAAAACGCTTTATGACCTTCGACAAGTAGCTTAATAGTGTTGATGCATGTGCCACATCAAATCATGTGTACTTTCGTACTCAACCTCCAGCATATCTATGCTCCATAAAGACTGAAGCCACCATTTGCACGAAATGATCAAATTCGTTAATTTGTTCTGGAAAAGTCTTGAAATTCGTATTATTACGAACGAATGGCTACTTAACTGTGCTGAATATAGGCTACAAACTTGAATTACTCCAAATCGAAGCAAGATATGTTTTGACACTAGACATACAGCCTGTCAGAGACGAATAATGCCTGGAAAATTTCTGTTGAAGTAATGAAATTTGCGTATTTACACACGACATAGGTCTTATCTGTTCTCATTTTAGGTCTAAACACAACTTGGACAAAATACTGAATTTTGTGAATTTGCCCTCGACCTACATCCTATCTGTAAACTATCTCAACTCCAAACAAGATCGCGCTAAATGATGAAATACTAGCATAGCGTATCAATATTTGGGCACATTCATTAGGCCAGTTCGGCATGAAGAACAGCCCAGTCAGGAAAAGTGATGAATATGACACGCTGCAGCCTGGGCAAGTTCTTTGTATTTCCCACTTTCGTGACCAGGCGCCTCCATATATGCAAAGCAGGCAGAGATCCTAGCGGCGAAAGATGGAACTATTTGTCGAGAAGGCTGCCCTGTAATCTTCCATAAATGACCGCTTTCACGCCATTTAGGTAACTGTTTCTGGATCTCCGAACCTGTATTGGTTCGAAATAAGTATTTCGTGTATGTGTGGTCGACCTACAGACTATCTCTGCCATGTATGCTCTTGGATCATGACTCGTGCCAAATGATGAAATTCCTTTATATGCGATCGACATGCAGCGTAGCTATACAGAATATGGGACTAAAACTAGAATTGAACCTACGGAAGAAACTGGTATTTATTCTTTTGTGTTTATACCTTATATGTGCTGAATATGAGATCGAAACATTTGGCTCTACAAGTGATCAAACACGTTTAATGGCATTCTATCTACATACAGACGTTATAGACGTTATCTTGAAACAATACATTCGATAAGTTATGAAATTGGTATTATTACGAATGACTTGTAGCTTATCTGCACTGATAAATAGGTACAAACATGTCTTAAAACAACTGACAAAAATCGTGTCACGACGCATGTCTGTGACGTAGAAGGCATGGAGAAATATCTCACAAAAAGTGATGAAAATTGTGTGTTGGCCTTCGACATACTTCTTATCTTTTCTGATTATAGGTCTAAACATAACTTGCACATAGTTACGAAATTCGGGGGTTTGCACGCGACATACAGCCTATCTGTGCACCACTAGAGCTGGAAACATGAGTCGCACTAAGAGATGGGGCTCGACATTTAGGTGTATTCATTAGTATATAACTCAGCCCAGTTAAGCATGACGAAAAGCCCAGTCAGGGAAAGTCATGGATCTGACAACCTGCAACGTGGGCAAGTTCTTAGTAGTTCCCACATTCGTTGCCAGGCGCCTCCAAATACGCCTATACGCCAGAGCTCCTAAGGGCGAAAGTTGGATTTATTAGCCGAGGAGGCTGTCCTGTAATGTTAAAGACCTTACCCCTTCCACGCCATTTAGAGATCTGATTCTTGCTACAAATCTATGTCAAGGGAACGACGGACACCTTTAGTTTATGTTTATTAAGGGCATGAGTTGCAACAAACCACATTAAAAGTGTAATGATATTCGCCCATCGCATTTTCTGTGCTGAATTTCATATCGTAGTATGAAATGCGCCAACTGAGAAATTCGTGTATAAGAGCTCGACCTAAACATATATTTAAAGAAAATGAACACCAATTATTACCAGAGCTTTATGACGCTTTATGACGTTCGACAAGTAGCTTAACAGTGATGATGCATGTGCCACATCAAATCCTTTGTACTTTCGTGCACAACCTCCAACATATCTATGCTCCAAAAAGAATGAAGCAACCATTCACACGAAATGATCAAGTTCTTTTATTTGTTCTCGAAAAGTCTTGAAATTCGTATAATTACAAACGAATAGAAACTTAACTCTACTGAATATGGGCTACAAACTTGACTTACTCCAACCGAAGGAAGACGTGTTTTGACACTTGACATACAGCCGATCAGAGACGAATAAAGCCTGGAAAATTTCTCTTGATGTAATTAATTTTGCGTATTTACACACGACATACATCTTATCTGTTCTCATTTTAAGTCTAAACCTAACTTGGACAAAATACTGAATTTATTCCACTTGAAGTAATGAAATTTGTGTATTTGCATCCAACATAGGTTTTATCTGTTCTGATTAATGGTCTAAACATAACTTGTACAAAATTCTGAATTTTGTGTATTTGCACTCGACTTACATCCTATCTATACACTATCTCAACTCGAAACATGACTCGCGCTAAATGATGAAATACGAGTATAGCCTATCAACATTTGGGTAGATTCATTAGGTCAGTTCGGAATGAAGAAAAGCCCGGTCAGGAAAGGTTATGAATATGACACGCTGCAGCCTGGGCAAGTTCTTTAGTAGTTCTCACTTTCGTCACCAGGCTCCTCCACATATGCAAAGCCGCCAGAGATCCTAGCGGCGAAAGATAGAACTATTTGTCGAGAAGGCCTTCCTGTAATTTTGAATAAATGACCGCTTTCACGCCATATAAGTATCTGTTTCTGAATCTCCGAACCTGTATTGGTACAAATTGTTTCGTGTCTGAGTGCTCGATCTACAGCCTTTCTCTGCCATGTATGCGCTTGGATCATGACTCGTGCCAAGTTATTAAATTCGTTAATATGCGAACTACATGCAGCGTAGTAATACAGAATATGGGACTAATAGGCGACAATCATGACTTACTCCAACCGAAGCAACACGTCTCTTGACACTTGACATACAGCCGATCTGTGAAGAATAATGCCTGTAAAATTGTCTCCCTTGAAGTAATGAATTTTGAGTATTTATATTCCACATACTGATCTGTTTTTATTATAGGTCTAAACATAATTTGCACAAAATTCTGAAGTTTGTGAAATTGCACACGACATAAATCCTATCTCTATACTATTTGAACTCGAAACACGACTCGCTCTAAGTGATGATATACGTTAATTGCGTCTCGACATTGGGTTTCATTCATTAGCATTAGGCCACTTCGGCATTTAGTAAAGCCCAGTTAGGAGATCGTTATGGATAGGGCACGCTGCAAACTTGGCAAGTTCTTAGTAGTTTCCACTATCATCACCAGGGGCCTCCACATATGTAAAACTGCCAGAGATCCTAGCGGCGAAAGATGGAACTATTTGTCGAGAGGGCTGTCCTGTATTTTTTCATAAATGACCGCTTTCACGCCATTTAGATATCTGTTTCTGAATCTCCAAACCTGTATTGGTACAAACTAAGTGTTTCGTGCCTAAATTCTCGACCAATAGCCCATCACTGCCATGTATGCCGTTGGTTCATGACTCGCGCCAAGTGTTGAAATTCGTTTATATGCGAACGACATGCAGCGTAGCTGTACTGAATATGGGACTAGAAGTAGAATTGAAACTACTGAAGCAACTGGGATTTATTCTTTTGTGTTTATATCTTATATGTGTGAATATGAGTTCAAAATATTTGGCGATACAAGAGTTGAAATAATTTTAATATCATTACATCTAAATCCAGTCGTTATAGACATAAGACTTGAAACCTCACGTCCGAAAATTGATGAAATTGGTATAATTACTAACGACTTGTAGCTTAACTCTACTGATAATGATATACAAACGTGACTTACTCCAAGTGACGGAAATCGTAGCATGACATCTATCTGTGACGAAGAAGGCATGGAAAAATGTCTCACACAAAGTGATGAAAATTGTGTATTCGCGTTTGACATACTTCTTATCTGTTTTGATTACAGGTCTAAACATAACTTGCGCATAACAATGAAATTCAGGTGTTTGCAGTCGACCTACAGCCTAACTGTGCAGTATTTGAGCTCCGAACACGACTCTCGATAACTGATGAAATACGTGTATTAGGTTCGCTCATTAGTATATAACTCATCCCAATTAGGCATGAAGAAAAGCCCAGCCAGGAGAACGTTGTGGATATAACAAGCTGCAACCTGGGCAAGTTCTTAGTAGTTCTCGCTTTCGTTGCAAGGCGTCTCCAAGTACGCCAAGACGCCAGAGTTCCTAGTGGCGAAAGTTGGAACTATTTGTAGAGAAGGCTGTCCTGTAATTTTGCAGAAATTAATTCTTCCACGCCATTTACGGAACTCTTTCTAGCTAAAATCTTTGACAAGTGGGCGAGGGCCACAATTAGCTCATGTGTATTCAAAGCATGTGTTCCGACAAAAGACATACGCACTTCATATTATATGTGCTGCATTTCACTTCGTAATATGAATAGCGCCAACTGAAGAAATTCTTGTATTGGTGCTTGACCTAAGTCTATCTTTGAAGAAAATGAGCACCTATTATTGACTGAGCTTACGGAATAAAACCCTTTATGACGTTCGACATGTAGCAAAATAGTGTTGGTACTTGAGCCAATCAAATGATTGGTATTTTCGTGCTCAAACTCCATCATATCTTTGCTGAATATACACTCAAGCCACCATTCGCGCAAAATGATGAAATTCGTTTATTTTTTCTCGAAAAGCAGTTTCTCTGTTCTGAATATGGTGTACATGACGCGGTAACTGAAGTTAATCGTGTATTGTCCTTTGACTTACCGACTATCTGTTTTAAATATAGACACGAAACATAACTCGGTCCAAAAACATTGGCACCCAAGCAGTGACGAAATCATCTCCTAACATGACGTGACACAAATGACGTTCGTATATATGTGTCCGACATTCAAGTTAAACAGTACGGAAACTCGCTGCAAATGTGCCTTTCTCCATTCAAGAAATGTAGCGGTCGATATGTGATGAAAGAGAGCTGAAAACTAGGCTCGTTGCACGTGATAAATCATTCATGTGCTGTAATTCTAAATGCGGCGGATCTATTTGCTACAAAATGACTAGCAATAAGAGTTAATACGCTCGATGTGTCTATGTCTATGCTGAATATGAATTCCATATATGACCCCCGCCAATATGTGTATTGTCTCTCGTCCATAAGGCTATCTGTATAGAATGTGGGTTAAAGTTAATAAATTACTTCAACTAAATTAATTCGCATATTGCCGAACGGCTTACGACTTCTCTGTGCTGAATTATGCCTAGAAATATGTACTGGGAAGTTAGATTAACAACTTCCTTCGTGCTGGTCATTGACCGTACCGGTGCTCCCAATGGGTTCCAAATGTCTTGGTCCAAATCAAGTGTTTCGTGTCTGACTGTTAGTTCTCCAACCTATATCCGCCATGTAATGGCTTGAATCATGACTCGTGGCAAGTGATGAAATTCGTTTATATGTGATTGACATGCCGCGTAGCTGTACTGAATAAGGGACTAAAACTTGAATTGCACCTACTAAAGCGACTGGTGTTTCTTCTTTTGACCTACATCTTGTATGTGCTGAATATGGTGTCCAAAACTTTTGGCGCTACAAGTGATGAAATGCTTTTAATAACATTCTATCTGTAACAAAATTGTATAGGCGTTAGTCTGACAACATTACCTACGAAAAGTCATGAAATTCTTATAATTACAAACGACAAGCAGCTTAAATGTGTTGTAAATGGGCTACAAACACGACTTACTCTAACCGAAGTAACACGTTTCTTGACACTTGACATACAGCCGATCTGTGAAGAATAATGCCTGAAAAATTGTCTCACTTGAAGTAATGAATTTTGTGTATTTACATTCGACATACTTATCTGTTTGATTATAGGTCTAAACATAACTTGCACAAAATTCTGAAGTTTGTGTAATTGCACACGACATACATCCTATCTGTATACTATTTGAACTCGAAACACGACTCGCTCTAAGTGATGATATGCGTGAATTGCATCTCGACATTGGGTTTCATTCATTAGCATTAGGACATTTGGACATGAAGAAAAGCCCAGCTAGGAGAACGTTATGGATAAGACACGCTGCAAACGTGGCAAGTTCTTAGTAGTTCGCACTATCGTCACAAGGCGCCTTCACATATGCAAAGCTGCCAGAGATCGTAGCGGCGAAAGATTGAACTATTTGTCGAGAAGGCTGTCCTGTAATTTTTCATAAATGAACGCTTTAACGCCATTTAGATATCTGTTTCTGAATCTCCAAACCTGTATTGGTACAAACTAAGTGTTTCGTGCCTGAATGCTCGACCGACATCCCATCTCTGCCATGTATGCCGATGGTTCATGACTCGCGCCAAGTAATGAAATTCGTTTATATGCGAACGACATGCAGCGTAGCTGTACTGAATATGAGACTAGAACTAGAATTGAAACTACTGAAGCAACTGGTATTTATTCTTTAGTTTTTATATCTTATATTTGTGAATATGAGTTCAAAACATTTGGCGCTACAAGAGTTGAAATAAGTTTAATATCATTACATCTAAATCCAGTCGTTATAGGCATAAGACTTGAAGCCTGACTACTGAAAATTGATGAAATTAGTATAATTACGAACGACTTGTAGCTTAACTGTACTGATAATGAGATACAAACATGACTTACTCCAAGTGACGGAAATCGTATCATGACATCTATCTGTGACGAAAAATGTCTCACAAGAAGTGATGAAAATTGTGTATTCGCGTTCGACATACTTCTTATCTGTTCTGATTACAGGTCTAAACATAACTTGCACATGGTTCTGAAATTCGGGGGTTTGCACGCGACATAGAGCTTATCAGTGCAGTACTTGAGCTCGAAACATGACTCGCACTAACAGATGTAGTTCGACATTTAGGTTCTTTCATTAGTATTTAATTCAGCCCAGTTCGGCCTGACGAAAAGCACAGTCAGGAGAACGTAATCTATCTGACAACCTGCAACGTGGACAAGTTCTTAGTAGTTCCCACTTTCGTTGCCAGGCGCCTCCAAGTACGCCTAGACGCCAGAGCTCCTAG
>Ga0268261_10003424_pt1 | contig 11672 bp, 4 predicted proteins | sample TergutNc150P1_FD_190353 | JGI IMG/M metagenome (GOLD analysis project Ga0268261, IMG submission 190353) | Nasutitermes corniger P1 segment gut microbial community from laboratory colony in Florida, USA - Nc150 P1 (SPAdes) (version 2) | ecosystem: Host-associated > Arthropoda: Insects > Digestive... | reverse complement strand
GATCAACAAAGCACTGCATGAACCAAATGGTAGCATAAAAACAACAGCTTGAAATACCCCTGATGATGGGCCCATGAAGGCCCGAAACATGTAGGGAAAAGACGAGAAAAAGGAAATAAAGGCATAGTACAAAAAGTCGCATCTGTTGGTAATTCTTATTGTAACACGTATAAAAGATGCACGGTATGAAAAACCTAAGTGTATCAAGTTGGTAAAAAAAAAACGAATTCGGTTTGCTATGTTTTGTATTTCATTACTTGTTGATGATTCTCCTGTCACTTACCAGACATCATGATTATCAGGGTCAGTTTAAAGAAGATAATTTCAACACAGCCATGGCAGTGCTTCAGAATGCTGGCGATGCTGCAAAGGGCGATCAGAGAGGCCGACGAGGAGGAAACCGTGGAGGTGGCGATTCAAACATCTTCAAAATCGTGAAGATGATAATGGAACGACAGTTTGCTCCGGTCATCATCTTTAGTTTTAGCAAAAAGGAGTGTGAAATGTATGCGCTGCAGATGGCAAGACTTGACTTCAATACAGGTTTGTGTACATCAGCATAGATATGAATGGCATGGGTGTTCAGATTGATTGATTGATTAATTGATTTTCTGGTTATTTAATAGCAGTTTTCAAATTTATAGGCTATGTAATGTTTGAATGGGGAGAAAATTGCATGAATGGTGACTTTGCAAGGGTCCCTTACAAATTACCGGCAACTTGATATTGTGTTATTATTATTCTCCCATTAACAGCATTGTACGAGGGCTGTCCGGAAAGTATCCATCCGTTTTGAATATCTCGAAAACTGGTCCTGTGACTTTGATGTAACTTGGCAGCTAGAGGAGACCTTACTGCGCATCCGTGAACAGTCACTCTCCCGTGGGGCTAGTCAGTCGGCAGTGAGACGCCATTGACTGAGCTTGTGTACTGTGTGACCGTCGCATTCACAAATCGTGTCCCTTTCAACGGCGATTTTAGCTTTGGGAAAAGCCAGAAGTTACAGGGAGCCAAATCTGGGCTGTAGGAAGGCTAACAGACCTGGGTGATATGATGCTTTGCCAAAAAATCCTGCATGAGAGTTGTAGAATGGGCAGGAGTATTGTCATGATGAAGCCGGTCTGCTCGCTTGGTCACTGTGAATGCGACGGTCACATGGTACACAAACGCAGTCAGCGGGGTCTCACTGCCGACTGACTAGCCCCATGGGAGAGTGATTATTCACAGATGCGCAGTAAGGTCTCCTCTGACTGGCTGCCAAATTACATCGAGTCCACATGACCGGTTCTTGAGATATTCAAAATGGCTGGATACTTTCTAGACAGCCTACATAATATTCACTTGAGAGTTTTAGTGCTGTGTAGTCTGAGTGTCATAATTAAAATATTAAAATAAGATAATGTCCGTCAAACACAAGTTAATTTATTAATTAGTATTAGATTGGCTACATATTTTGACCCTGTAGGGCCATCATCAGGCCTTCGTTATGACCCAGTTAATGTTAGAAAGCTGCGTACATTCTTGGGATCCCAACAATGTGTCATAACCTGACATGTTAGTTGACTGTACCTGAATATAATGATGTGATTTGTTCAGAAACTGCACAGCTGCTGTTCGTCAGTTTTGCATGAGAAGTGTGAAGCTGGCTGGAAGAAATGTACCCAGGTTGACCCACTGTATGGAAATGTTGTCTAGAAAACTCACAGCATTTATTACTTGTAGTTCCATTCATCTGTTTGTGTTTCAGTGGATGAGAAGAAGCTGGTGGATGAAGTGTTCCATAATGCTATGGATGTTTTATCCGAAGAGGATCGCCAACTGCCGCAAGTGGAGAATGTTCTGCCTCTCCTCAGGAGAGGCATTGGCATTCATCATGGAGGTCAATGGAACAATGCTTTGTAACTGTTTATGGTCTTACACCAAATATGCCTGATTTATCATTACTGATTTACAATGTTTCCTGCCTAGGAAGGTTTTTAGTAGACCAGTGAGAAGAAACTTCTTAAAGAGAAGAACTTGTTAAGAGAGAAATTTTAAAATTGGTTTCCTTTTTGGATCGACTTTTGTATTTTGACCCAAAATAATTATTTAATAATATTTCAGTTATAATGATGAGGTGTGTATATTATCAGGGCAGCTCAGGTGTACAGTGGCTGTATTGCTGAAGAAAAATTCATAAAACAGAAGTTGTTATAGATCACATGAGATTATAGATCACATGAGATTATGTGTGCAAAGTTATTTATTGGTGACAGAGGTGCATTTCCGTCATTTACCTCAGTTTCTGATTACACTTGACATTCAAATCTTGCTGCAGAATCTCTGTAGTTTGGTCCCTTTAGTAAAAAGTGCACCGTTGTACGGGCACTGAGGCTCTGTACAGGTCGTACGGCCCATAGGGGGAGTAGAGGTATAGCTCTACTCTTTCATGACCACGGCACTAGAGGGGGATGAGGGGTCAGCGTCACGCCCCAGCTGCTCTTTACCCCCGGGAAAGACCCGGTACCCATTGTACAGGAGGCTGGGTGGGCTCCAGGGCCGGTCTGGACAGGTGCGGAAAATCTTGCCCCACCGGGATTCGATCCGCGGGCTGTCCAGCCCATAGCCAGTCCTTTAGTAAAAGATGGTACTGAAAGCTGTGGATCTGGAAATGAACAACTAAGGGGTAATTTGTGAACAGTGAAGAGTCTGCATTGGATTATCAACTGTGATACATTTGGATCGTTATGAAATGTATAGTGGTTGGGAAATCTATTAAATGGGTAGTTTTTGTATAAAACTCAAAGGAAAATGATTTCTAAAATGTGAAATATTTTCATGTGAAAATGCTTTGTGTGTGGGAAAATTTAGCGTTATGGCTACAGGAATTCTGGTGGGACTTCAAAAATCTACATTTATGCATTGATAAAACTTGGTATCAGGGAGCTTCGTACCAGGGAAACACTATTTTGAATGAACTGTACTCCGCACACCTATTTAAACCAAACTGAAATACTATTTTTTAGTACAGCATAATTTTCTTTGTGGGCCGGGTGGTGTAGTTGGTATAGTGACTGACTATGGGCTGGACGGTCTGGGGATTGAATCCCAGTGGGGGGTGAGATTTTCCGCACCTGTCCAGACTGGCCCTGGGGCCCGCCCAGCCTCCTGTACAATGGGTACCGGGTCTGACGCTGACCCCTCACCCCCTTCTAATGCCGTGGTCATGAAAGAGTAGAGCTATACCTCTACTGCCCCTATGGGCCATACAGCTAGTACAGAGCCTCAGTGCCTGTACAAGGGTGACCTTTACCTTTTTTTTTATAATTTTCTTAGTGATACATTTGTGTGAGGTCAGAATCTTTTGAAAGGCGGACGGAAAAAGTCATAGTTAACGGCTGGATTATATAATTGAAAGAGTAATTTGGTTATTAGGCATTATATTATAATATCTTTTATAAGGGAATTCAACAATTCAAAACTTCTGCATTGTTTATACCATCCCTGGAGCACTCTGTCCTCAGTGTCACTCTTGGCTGGCAGGCTGTTCCAACAGAGAATTTCTAATCAATGAAATCTGTTGGCAGGAGTTGAAGAATCTGAAACGAAATACAGGGTTATTAAAAATGATTGTCGGGGTTTTAGCAACTTGTCATACACGATACACTTAAGATAGGAGTATGTAGTTGCACTGATAGATCAAGAAATTCTTAAAGTTTTCTTTTATGATGTGCGGTGTGCAGTAGTTATGCATTTCTCTGCTTGGAGCGCAGTTTACTAAGATGGCGGCAAACCGCCATTGAAACCATTACCGCTGACATGCTACAAACAGTTTGGAACGAACTCAATTATTGTGTTGATGTTTGTACAATCACAAAGGGTGCACATAAAGAGCACCTGTAAGGTATGTAACAAAAACTTGGAGTGTTGTTCTATTAAATAAAAAAATACATATACTTCTATCTCAAGTGTATTGTGTATGACAAGTTGTTAAAACCACAACAATCATTTTTAATAACCCTGTATACAGAGCATATCCAACAACAGGCTGAAAATGCAAAAATATTATGTTGTAACCGAAGAGAAATTATACGACCCGAGCTGTACAACAGACTCGGAAGCAAGAAGCCAATATTGCAGGTGATTTCAAGAATTGATAGTGATTGGATGTCTTGATCCATAGCCTATGTTTCTGTCAGATGAGGCACGGTTTACATTAACCCTTAGGCTACTGAATTAAACCCCATCTGTAAGTCTGAGCTCGCCGAATTATTTTGCGGGGTATTTAAATTTTGCGCATGCTTTTCGAAAAACCTGAATATTTCGAGAACTAAGCGGGATAAATTTGTGAAACAAAAAGCAGTTCGTGGGGAATGAATCAGACATTGCTCAGAATGCCTTAAAAATGCTATAATTTCCTTATTGCGTAATGTAGAAGATACGTTTCTAAAAAAAACTTGTAAATATACATGTTCTTTTATTTACATTGTGGTCGAGGCTTCAACTCTTTGAATGGAGGATGGACAAAAAGATGTCTTATAAGTTGTCTTTTGTGTGGTAATTGGCAAAACAATTTTGGTCCACACAAAGTGCCACGTCACACTTAACACACTTGAACTTCGCGGATCGCGTCATACCCCTCTCATAACACACGGGACAACGCCGCTGGGTGGGATTGCGGGCAGGCCAGTGTTAATTGTGACATGTGTCCAGTCTTCCAATGTTAGTAGAAGTTTGGGCTGGTCTTCCAACAGGCATGGATGGTCGTGGCTCATACCCAGAACGTGCCAGCATCTCTCTGATAAGGGTGGGTCAAAAATCTCTGTGTGAAATTTTCTTCCCACTGCATGAAGATAAAAGGATGTAACTGTTGACAATGGCCAGGTCCAACAAGTGGAAAAGGAGCTTTTTTGTCCACTTCCATGTTCGACGGCTGGCCGTGTAGCTATTGGTCATCCTATCTGTATTGTCAATGTGCCCCATGTGACGGTTATAATCAGCCACAATTGCTGGCTTTATCGCATTCCCGTGTTCGTCGCAATAATTGCCTTCTCTGGGCGGATCGTGAATATTTGTCAGGAGGCGTACGTCTCTCTTCTCCTTCCACACTACAGCTGTTAGTCACCCTGGTCCTTACTCGAATGTCACCACGTTTCACTCTCAGTGTCTTGGGCCTGAGGTCCTTGGGCATGTTCTTTCTATGTGGCCAAACTGTCCCACAACATAAAATTTTTTTTCTGGGCTAAGTCATCATACAGGTCAGGGGAGGAAAAGAAGCTGTCCATATACAGTTTATGCCCAAATCCTTCTACCCCCCTTGTCAGATTAGTCACTATAGTATGTGTTGCTGTCAGGTGTTGTTCCGCCCTTTGTCTGTCTTTACCAAGGTAAACATTCAAGTCATATGTATATCCTGTAGAGTCGCATAGTTTGAACATTTTGATGCCGAAACGTTTGCCTTTTTTCGGGATGTACTGCTTGAAGACTACCCTTCCCTTGAATTTCACAATGACTTCATCTATTGCCAAATGTTCGGAAGGGTTGTAAAATTTTAAAAAGTTTGTCCTTATAATTTCAAATAAGTCTCGTAATTTCCACAGTCTGTCATCTGTTCTGTCAACTCCATTTTTATTATTGTCCGTGAAACGCTGTCCGAATCCATTTCGATTTCTCTTATTTGATTCTGGGACAGCACACGAGTACGTTTCACACGTGCAACCTCAGTTTCCATTGCGAAACAAACTAGCACAGCTGCTTTGTAGGTACAGCAAAACTCAACTGAACTGATATTGAACACTTGCAAAGTAACTCGTGTGAATATCCGTTCCTCCTACTAAGAAATGTCCCTTACCCTGCTATAAACCTTCACTTGGCAGCCTGTTGGTAAATATAATTAGATTTTATGACCGAAATGTTTCGTTCCATTTACTAAATGCAAGACTAAACTAACTGTGTGATAGTTTTTGAAGACTTATGGCACTTATGCATTCATGGCTAATTAGGGTATGGGTGAGACAGAACTGAAGTGTTTATATTTTAGCAACACAGAGAAGGCATTGAGAACTGCTTCAGTGTTGAGACGTGACAAGAACATAGCGTTCCATTTACTAAATGCAAGACTAAACTAACTGTGCGATAATTTTTGAAGATTTATGACACTTATGCATTCATGGCTAATTAGGGTCCAGACTATAGTTTTTTACACTCTAGCAAGATAGAGAAAGGCTCGCAGAACTGATTCAGTGTTGAGACATTGTACAGAAAATAGAACAACGGGCTGACAGCGTTGCCAGAATTATGTCGATATATATATATCACATTAGCGTATCTGGCATTACTGGAAGCTCGATATATATACAACATTAGTAGCCTAAGGGTTAAAACTTTTAACAATTCTTGAGCAGTTTCTATAAATTTTTGCAGTGAAGAAATATTTGAACAAATAAACGTTACAAATTACATTATTGCCATTACTACCTGTTCAAACTCAACAGGCTGTGTGCTGATAAATAAGATTAAAGGGAACATTGTGTACAATACATACCAGGTCTTAAACTTTAAAATATACCATGTTAAGTGGAAACACCTTCCGGCCGCACTATGGCCCTGGGGTCGACTCACCCTCTAACAGAAATGAGTACCAGGAATGTTTCCTGGGGGTAAAGGCGGCCGGTGCGTAGGGCTGACAACCTTGCTACCTTCATGTGGCAATTGTCTTGAAATCTGAGAGCCTCAACCTCCTGGAACCCTCAGGGCCTGTCCAGGCCTGTAATGGGATTGCTTTACCTTTTAAATGGAAACACACTTCTGTATGTTTGCGTAATACACGCTGCAGTTTGAGATTAATTTGCTTGTTTCCTGCTACTCAGTTCTTCATTTTTCTAGCTTTGCTATCTATAAATGTCTCTTATTAGAGCTAACTGCTGTTCTAATTAGCAAGTTTGTTTTTTATTCAGGAAGCAGAGTTGGAGGATATGGATTATTATGCAAAGCAGTGTGCAGTAAGATATGAAACTACAAGGAGTAGTGTATCGAGAAAGCATGATAGAAAAGGTCTGGATGCTACAGTTTGCCCCTTACTAAATATTATGCTGATGAAGGAAGGAAGTCCTGTGCTACCAGATGAGGACGCAGGTGATAAAACTTCCAGTGCACTGTGTTTTGATATTTCTCAGCCAGAAGCTCAAACTGATGTTATAGAAACAGCTGTAAATGTACATACAGTTGCTGACAGTTCTGATATGGATCCTGATACACAGAAAATTCCAGAAACTAGTAGCAGAGATGATGTTAATGAGAAAACTGGGTTGAATAAGAATGAGTTATCTAAAGTTGAGCTGAGTGCCACTGATTCTGACTTGCTGCATCATAGCTTTTGTACAGAAGAAAATAAGCTACCAGCTGTGACTCCCACAAGTGAAGCTGTTCATATTTCTGGAGCAGTGAAGGCAGAGGTTACAAAGTCACCAGTACAGCTGTGTGATTTTGAACAAACAGAGCATGTTCCAGAATCAGTAGTACCACTGGGTCAACGATCTAATAGACGTAAGCCCAGGTATAAGTCTCAGCCTGCCGAAGTCCAGAAAGTGGACAGTCAGAATATGCAACAGACAGACGATGATTTGGAGTTCCTTTTGTCCTTGAAGAAGCCTGTTAAGGAAGCCAAAATGCCAAGCTTGAAGCCTTCTCAAGCTGCTAAACCAACTATTGATGATGGTAAGTTATACTTCCATATTCAAGGCTTTTAAGAATTTTAACTCGGAAATAAGAGAAAAATATTCATGTGCAATAATACTGTATAAAAGCACTGTATTATATGCTATGTCCCCAGTGAAGGTATGAGATTTTCTCTTCTCCCGCTCCAGTCCAGACCAGCCCTGGGTCCCGCCAAGCCTCTTCCAGTGGGTATTGGATTCTTGCTGGGGGTACCATGGCCATGATGTGGCATTGATGACCCACCACTATCTAGTGCCTCTACTCTCCCTTTAAGCCATCATGGCATGTTATTAGGGAGAATAAGGTTTTTCCTCATATTACTGGTATATACCATATTAATATGCATTTAGTTAGCACCCTGTTTTGTTGTGGATAATTCAGTATTGTAATTTGTCTTGAACATCTGTATTTAATTTTCATAAACTATTTATAACTCTTATTATACCAGTCTTTGATTGTTTATTTCAGACGATGATACTGTTGGACCAAATGCATCTCAGTTTGCATTGATGACATCACATAAACAGACTGAAAACCTTGAGGATTGGCTTGATTCAATGCTGGATGACTGACTGAAATTTACTCTTGTCACATATTACCATATTACAACTACAGGTGAGACTACATTTGTTGTAGTATGTAATTGTGTTATGTTTGATGATTAACAGGTAACAACTTCTATTTGGAATGGTAGATACTACACAGGTAAGAAGTGCAGTCTGTAGGGGAATTAAAATTATTGTGTTAAGGGGTTCATAAATTTTAAAAAGAGTTTTCAGATTTCAAATTGACTGATGTAATGTACACCTTGCAGTAATATCATATTTGTACTATGAATTCTGTAACTTCACATGATTGTTGTATGATTTGAAGACTTTGGTGACTCCGGATCATTGAACTGTCATGTGGCAACAAAGCTCATACAGCCTTAAACAGGCACAACCTGTTGCCTTGGGGGAAATCATTTGAATCACTTAGTACCAAAATGTCTGTCAGTTTATGTTATTACTGGCTACATTGTTACTCAATCTTGCTAGGCAGTGAATCGCAGGAGACTGACCGCCCTTGGTCCGGGACCCATCTTCGCTCAGGAGCTCACTCGGAGTATAGATATGAGGTGTAGAATGAAATAACACTAAAACATAACACACAAATGGAATATATTCTTAACCGTAGCATTACAATGGTCCAAAGTCCAAACTGGGATCCCAGAGAAGTATATGGTAGATTGGTAACAATACCATATACTAACACTACAATTCTACAAACTACTGTTACAATTCTAAATTACTGTTATCAGGCTGTACGAAGGTAATGGGGGTGCAGGGTGTCTTGTGAGATCACACGGTCCACGCATAGACAATCCCATGGCTGTTTATCAGCCAGCTCTTCTGCCTTGTCCTGTTCTTTGGTCTCCCACCACTTGCTTCTTTATTTCATGTTTTCACCAGCACACTGACCTCACTTTGTCCTGCCTTGTAACAATATTGGCAGTGTTAGTTTTCTGTTCATACTTTACAGTAAGTACCTTCTGCTGCAGTTCTCTATGTTGTGTGCTTAAAACAGTCTTGCTGTGGGTAGTGTCACTTTTGAAGATTCATTTCTTCCACCGAGAGACGCCAAACACCACCAAATGGTCAAGCCTGTTGCACGGCTGTGTGCTGCCATACCTGGCTCTCAGGTCACACTGTCTTCAGTGTGGAAAGACCAAGTCAAGGTGTAAACCCCCTCCTCTACTGCAGCTGCTTTTCTAGCAGCCGAGAGACCAGTACTGCATGCTAGGTCACCCCCGTGCGATGTATACAAACTACCCCGAGCATGTAACCATGTGGCGCACACGTTTCAGGAGAATTCAGTCGTAAAAAACTTCTCAGTTGGACACTTTTTAAGAAATGTATTCATGTTCTATGCTAGGCTATAATTCTTGGGAATCCTGACGCAGTCAACTTATTCCACATCACGTTAATAAAGTGACATGGTATTCATCATTCAGAGAGTTGATGTGCTGTAAAATTTCAGGTATGAAGCATACCAATTTACAAAACGACTCCTACTTGGTCAGTGTTCTTACCATTGCTGTCTACATTCCTATCCTACCATACACACTGGGAAAACAACACCCCAACCTCTGCATCAACTTACCAACCCGCCACCTTTGTGATACAACAGAATGTGTTAAAGGGTGGTGTCAAATGTCCCATTGCATTCTTCTGTTGGGGAAGCAAACCTTTCATCAAGGAATTTTTATTATGTCAGGTGTCTGAATTTACAGTCTTTCGTATCTATATTAGATATGAGAAGTACCCATTTGAAATCATGGTTGTGGACCGGTGCTATGGTGGCTCTTCGAGGTATTTCTTCACTCCTGGAAAACACAAGATGTGTTTATTTCAGAGCACATTGAGTTACAAAGAGTGCATTTGTGTGGAAATTAAGTTTTGAAGTGTTTATGAAATTTAGCTTTACTCACCTTTATCTGTATCACCCACTGGGTTTTTAGTACGTTAACTGAAAAGGTGCTTGACCAAATGGAGTACAAGCTTTCCTTGACTGCATACCACCTAATTCCTGCTTCTGTTAACGACATTATGTAAGTTGTGGGATTATTATGTTGCTTTCATGGTAGAATTTTACTTTGACAGACATAATGCTGCCGATTTGATTGTGATGTTAAGAAAAACTATGTATCTCTTTTAATTACTGTATATATATACCATTTGAATGAGTTTTCCTGATAATAAACTAACAGAGTGATATCTACATTGTTTGTGAGAATAAAAACTTCTTTTATGTTGAGGAATATGACAGGGACAATTTTAAACCTCTGCAACCCAGTGTTTTATAAATCCTGACATTGCAAACTGTGTTGGGTGTGGAAATTGAGTTTTTGGTAATGTAGTATACTGATCCAATAAACAGTCAAGGGTCAGTCTTAACACAAGTACATATTAATTAATATTTTGGCTATTAGCTATATGTTTCAGTCCTCATAAGGACCATCTTCAGGCTTGCCTGTATAGCACCTTTTAAATAAAAGCAAAATTTCATACCAAAATGTGCACTTTGAATGTGAGATCTCACATTTTACAATCTTTGCTGCAACATTTCTATCCTCAGTGAAACCATTATAGTAGCTATTAATTTGTTATGTTTTTGTTTTTTAAACTTCAGTTACTACAAATTATTAAAATCAAAATAGACTCTATAATGAAGTGCACGTTGTGTAACAGTCTTCTGACAAATATTTTTGCAGTTGTGTGCAAAATTGTGGAAAACCCATGTTTAATAATTTCCTGTCCATCCTGAAATTTGGTTGCTATGTACTCCACAATAAATGCTGAAGATTTTTAAATGCTTTTGGACACTGATATTGTTCAGTAACCGTCTATTTTAGACCATGAATGCTGCAGCATTTGTGTAGCACAACACCATAGGTAACTCCGTTTTTAACTACAACCTTAACTTAAGCTTAACTGTGACTTCTTAATTGCCACCTGTGAGAGTCTTTTGAGGCAAATAGTGCCACAGTAAATCAGAACCATCATTGTTACATATCTAGTCAGGTGTTGAATAATGCTGTTGCTGTATTTTTGCAAAAGTATGTATTCTTCCATGGCTTCCTGATAGCACAATTTTATTTGTGAGATTTGTCCATTGTTTATACTGCATGTTGAGTCTTGAACTCAGATACCACCATCAGGAAAGGCACATTCTTCCTTCAGCCTGTTTTTACGTACAGGATGGCCTTTTGTGTTAGCATAGGTCTTCACTTCCTCATTTCATTTAACCCTTAGGCGACTAATGTCATATATATATGGAGCACCCATTCTTGATGTTTCTAGATCACACACAACGATGCAGCACAGTCGGTAGGACTCCTCTGGATGAGTGATCAGCTCGTCGCAGAGACCTCTACCTGACAACACACGACACTCACAACAGACAAATATCCATGCCCCCGGTGGGATTCGAACCCA
>Ga0268261_10003423_pt1 | contig 11673 bp, 6 predicted proteins | sample TergutNc150P1_FD_190353 | JGI IMG/M metagenome (GOLD analysis project Ga0268261, IMG submission 190353) | Nasutitermes corniger P1 segment gut microbial community from laboratory colony in Florida, USA - Nc150 P1 (SPAdes) (version 2) | ecosystem: Host-associated > Arthropoda: Insects > Digestive... | reverse complement strand
CCCCCCACACACACACACACACAACGATTTGGTGTGGCACTGCACAGAGGCATTGTTAGGCCGGTGAAAGGAATGCTGATGTCACGTAAAAAGCGCCGCTCGCGTTACGACGCTGGTGGGAACCGTCAAGTTACCGGTTGAGTTCAAACCATCGTGCCACTAGTGTGAACTAATCCTCGAAGTTGATCATCAGTTTCTCTTCCAGTTTATAATTTTTCTAGTCTTTTGTTTTCAGTTGATTATTTTTGTCTAAAATTTAATTTTACTTTGTTTTTTTATTATTATTCTGCGAACTTTCTTGTTTTCATTCCGTATTTGTTCATGCGATTTTCAGATTTTGCTGTAGCCCTGACGACTTGCATGTGTTCCAGTACCGTCACAGTGTTCTGTCTCACGTGTGAAATCATTCGTTCCCTGTCAGATTCTGTGTAATGCCCTTCTGCCTGGTTACATGCTCTGTACTGGCAGACCCATGTTGCACGTCACTAAATGTGCGTGTCTGCCTGTGATCTTGGTGTCACATCTTGTATCTGGCTTCTCACTCTCTGTAGATCTAACCCAGTGTTCAGATATCTACTCTACATAAGTCACTGAATGTGTGTGTGTTTGAATGTGTGTGTGTGTGTGTGTTTGCGTTTCTAAACAGCATTCAGCCTACTGCGAGCCACGAATTGTCGCCACTACGTCCGATCATTGAAGGTATCCGACTCCACTGCTGTCTGATGACCAGTCGTCATGTCTCCTGCATGTTCTGAGTGCGTAATTCCTTCAAGGTTTAACATTCGCCTTTGAATTAAAAAGTCTGCAACTGATCTTTTCGTTTTAAAGTTTTATACGATTTATATTGTAATGATTATTGTAGACTTGCGGGATCCCATACAGTGAATATACCTGCATTATATTTTACTTTACTTTGAGATTTCGTTGGGTAGCCCGATGGTGACTTATTTTCCGAAGCATGTAGCTGTGTTAAAATAAAGAAAATTAGTGCTGGTGTTCCGCGGGGAAAAGGGCTTTTTGTTTTATGCATTATTTAGGCGCAACATGTCCTCCATTCAATTAAAAGGTAAAGGTAAAGATTACCCCAGAACAGGACATTAAGGCACAGAGGAGGAGTAGAGGTATAGCTGTATTCTTTCTTTAACCTGGGCACTAGGTGGGGATGGGTGGTCAACGCCCTACCCTCATGAAAGAGACCCGACACCCATTGTATAAGGAGGCTGGGTGGGTCCCAGGGCCGGTCTGGGCGGGTGCGGAAAATCTCACCTCTACCGGGATTCGATCCTCGGACTGTCCAACCCGTAACCACTCGATGTTTAAGTACACTGAAGTAAATTGGTGTTAGTGAGCATGCTGATTGAATTTAATGGCTGTTTGAAACATTTCGTTGGGCTGAAGCTACTTAGAACTCGTGTAATTACAACCCACAACGTCAGTGGGCTGCTAGGAAATGTTCTTATGATATTTAGTTGAAGTCTTTCTGTTGGGCAACTTTGTACAGGTGGCTTACACACGTGGGAAGCAATTTGATACCCTCTACAGCAAGAGCTGATGAAATATCTTCTGCTACATTATGCTACAAATTTTAAATTCTAGTGGGAAAGCTCTTCTGGTTGCAGAGGACGCAGCTTGGTCTGAAATGTAGAGAATCGTGTTCGATGGGTTGTTAGAATGCTGGCTATGTGAGATGTCGTTGTGTTTTATTGGTGGAGAGGAGAGAAGTCACGTTTCCACGAAAGTAACGTTTAACTTTACAGCTGCAGTAGAGTAATAATTTTGTACGATGTGACGTATGTATCGTGTGACAGGCTTACTGAGTGGTACTGCAACAGTGGCTTGTGTGTTGCTGCGTATGCGTGATTTGTGTGTAACTGACTGATTTCATTGGAACAGAGGTCCTTCTCAGAAGCTAACAGTTCCTTAGCTAGTCAAGACACTCCCCACATATGGAAACCGAAGGCTCATTACCGCATTTGCAAGCGGCCACCATCTGTTCCTATCCTGAACCAGAGTAATACAGTCTATGCTTCTCCATGCAACTTCTTTAAGGTTCATTTTAATATCATCCCTCTACGCCTAGGTCTTGCAAGTGGTCTCTTTCTATCAGGTCGCCCCCACCGCGTCACTTTTTGCGAATCTTGAAGAACTGTGACGTGACCGAGTCGTGTTCGGTTACACTGAACACAGTACAACAGCAAATAAACGAAGTACTGATTTCCTCTTGTAGTATATAGTGTCTGACTGGTGTTCAGGTCTGTGAGGACACAACGGATCTCCGGTTACTCGCATTGCAGAATTCACAGCCAGAACCACAAAGTCGAACTGCGTGGAAAGCTGTGTCACTGTATGATTGTCCTGCTGGCCCTGCGAATGTTCGGTTGCTGTGTGAAACGAACTCTTCACCACATAGAACCGGCATAGCCTCGCTCGGTATAGCGAGCAGGCTGCAGGTTGGAAAACCGAGGAATCGTTCTTAAATTCCTCGGTCGGGGGGCGCTACGTGTTCGTCGTCTGCAGTACGTCCAGACCAGCTCTCGCATCCACCCAGCATCCTGTTTGATGGGTACCAGCGACACTTCCACCGGGGTTCAAGTGCCTGATCGTGAAGGATGTGTGACGCTGTGCTTCCAGTGCGCCATTGACGTCGTGACGTGCGCAGCGACGGCGTCTTTTTACTGTTAACTTCATTAAGTACTATTAGGGTGCTCAGAACAAGAAGGTCGATATGGGCGGGGCATGTAGCACGCGTGGGTAGATAAGATCTTAGCCTGAACGCAAGAGACTACTTGTTGGTTTTGTATAGGAAGAATAATATTAAATTGGATTGTAAGGAAATAGTCTGGATTAGCTTGCTTAGTGTAGGATTCATTTGCGGGCCATTGTAAGCGTGATACTGAACAAAATGTGCCCTCCTGTGAGGCAGCAGACCTTTAAATCATCCGCACCTTTTCACACAGACGGTAACGTTGTGTAGCAGTAGTGTTGTCAGGCCATCGTTTCACGTGACTGTGTCTAGAAACACCAGTCCACAGTTCGTGATACTGTGCATGGTACGTCCGTGACTTCTTGTGATTTAACATTTCGTTTTGTTCGTAGTCGACGCAGGCGATTTCTTGTTCGTCCACATTCTGTTGCCAGTTTTCGGCTTTGCTGTTCGCACCTGCTGCCGCCCTGCAGTTCGTAATGCCGACACCGTCTGGAACAATTAACATTCTTAGCGAGTGTCAATCTGGAGCAGTTTTTGTGCACGCCGGACCGTAATTGAAAGCTGCCGACTCACAGCCCAACGATACTCTTTAGTACTCGTAATTGCTCCATTTAATTTATTAAATCCTCTTCTGCTGATTCACTATTGACTGCCAATCTGTGCACATTTTGCAGGACGCAACATCAGCTCGCCTACCTCTGTACAAAGAGAAAAAGCAGGAGTGTGACAATGTGTTTATACTGCAAGAGAGGGTGGAGTGGGCCGGGATCGAATCCCGGTGAGGGGCCGAGATTTTTCGCAGCCATCAGACCGGTCCTGGGGCCCACCCAATCTTCTTTGCAGTGGGTACGGGGTCTTCTCCCTGGGGGTAAAGCGGCCGGTGCGTGGCGTTGACCACTCACCCTTCCCTACCTATACCTCTGCTCCCCCTCTGTGCCTTCTTGTCCTTTCGACGGTGATCTTTATCGTTACTTCTTAAGAGAGAGATTGGACTTGAATCGCGAGATCTGCGCAGGAAGAACCGTGCGGTGATTGGATGCGTCTTTTTTTCGCATTACGCCCTGCCTACAAACAATTAGGGTAAGGTGGCGGGTTACTTCTTTGGACGCACGATATACCACTGCAGTTTGTGGTGTAGGCGCTCAGGCGCCTGCCATCTCTCGATGACCCTTTATTATAACGACAGAAGAAGAGAGTCAAGACATCAATGGCAACACAACTTGCAGACTGTGTCAGAGGCATCGGTTACAATTTTCCGGATTAATTTGTCTATCATCAGACAAACAGCAGATACAGTGTGATGATATGTGTCTGCTGTTTGTCTTGTATAGGGCCAGGTGATGAATCAATTAATCCGAAACATGTAGCCACTGCCACTGACAGAGACTGCAAGTTGTGTTCTGCTGATGCCTTACATTTTCTCCTACTGGTTTATAACACAACGGTTAGCTAGATTGTAACATTCATTAGGCATGTTTGCCATTATTTAAAACGCTCAATCAGCTGATGAAGTTAAGTATATTAAGCGTCGACCCACGTGATGACTGCAGAGGACCAGCAGTCAGGTTTGGCCGTTCTCGGAACTCAAATCCGGCTGTTGTCGGATACGAAGGAAGTGCTCCAGGTACCGCATTATGCTGTAGGCCTGCCTACCTGCTGCGTCCAGTGATGACGGGGGCATTCACACGGTATGTTGTTTTGTGCAAAACCAATACATTGTGTCGGCACACTATAGATCTGCCAATGCTGAACAACTCTGCTTTAAAGGGTTAGAAGGGTTTGTATATCTGTCACTTTGTATCGGCTTTGTTCCACCGTTTTTATGCGAAGGAGGACGCTGCTGTTTCAGGAAGTTGTATACCGGCGCATGGCCACGTTCGAGTGCGACACGCACACCAACATCAGTGTTGTAGGCGGGACTCGAAACCGCGACCCAACACTTGGACTTACACTGAATAAAGCTAAAACAAGTACGGGACTGCCTTTGTTTCAGCTGTACGTCGCTTGCAGCCATTACGAAAGGAACAAGAGATCCTGAATATCAATTAGACGCATTAAATAAGTTGCGAGCCACACACAGCAGGTGACGGGGGATGACAGGGGGTGCATTTTTTGTTTACACAGTACAAGACAGTGCTCAGGAATTTACCTGTAATGAATAATCGGAGTGTTCCATCAGGTTTGTCTGTGCCTGGGTATCAGGGAGCACTACAGAACCCCCACGGCGGGGCAGAAGGCAGACGAAAAGCAACAGAAATATCATACTAGTCTGTTAAACTGAAAAGAGGCACACAGCCAGATATGTAGACTGTGCGATCCTAAACGGCTGCATCATTATTGCCCACCCTGAAGTGCAGTTGTTGTAACGGGACGACCGCGGTCTGCTACGGACTTGTTCAGTTGAACGAAGATTCTCACAGAGATGTCGGTGGTGAAGAGTCGGAGCTTCTGGGATGTGATGCCATGCCGAGTGGTAAATATTAACAGACTTGTGGGCAACCTTGATGCCTCCATCTTCAGGGTGGTCCGCGTGGAATAGAGACATGGGCTGTTTTTACACTACCTAAGTGGAGGCAACAAGCTCGGGAACTATGGTAGCGTTCTACCAGTCAGCACGGCATCATGTACCGGGAGATGTGTTGTTGGTGGTTATCAATTGTGGATGGTTTCTGATGAAGCCGAGAAGGACTTGTGACTTTCCGTACTTTATAACAGATTAAATGTGTCACTACTCAGTCATAATGACGGCTTAAATGTGTCACTACTCAGTCATAATGACGGCTTAAACGTGCACTCCTCAGTCACAATGACAGCTTCAACGTGTCACTACTCAGTCCTCGTGCATTCTGTTCACCGATTAGGAAAATACAGTTACCTCTCCCACCTGAAAATGTCTGTTTCTGTTGTCTATTAGTGCAGTACATTCCGTTATGTCTTCGGCCGCCTGTCTGTATCTCAGTCTTCGCCATGTACGTTTGTAACTCCATGTTATCGTCAACCTCCTGTCTTCATCCATTCCTCCTCCTCCAGAACCTGTATGCTGTTCCGTTTCTGTCATTTTTATTTTTTTTTATATGGTTACGTGTGTCCAGTTGTATCTAGTTTTGTCCGGTTGTGTCTAGTTGTGTCTCATTGTGTCTAGTTTTGTCTAGTTGTGTCTAGTTGTGTCTGGTTGTGTGCAGTTTTGTCTGGTTGTGTCTAGTTGTGTCCAGTTGTGTCTGGTTGTGTTCATTTTTGTCCGGTTGTGTCTAGTTGTCTCTGGTTGTGTCTAATAGTCCGTATTCAGCTCTGAGTCTCAAATTCATAATTCTTGCAGATTCATTCCTTTTACACCCCCTCATATCGTGTGTGGCTCCATAAACAAGTAATGGCGTGATATGTGGCTAAACGTGGGAGGATGTAGGCCAATCGGCAATAAAAGCTTTATTTTTGTAATGGTATACTTCACGTGTTTCGTTATTGCCTGCCCATTTGACAGCGGTGAGTAGCGTATGTGTTCAGCTCCATCGGACCACCGTGTGGCGAATCTAGGAAGTGTTCAATTAGGAATGTTTTGGTGTGTTAGCTTTTTATGAGCGTTTGTGGGATTGCGTCTTGTCAGCCCTGTTAGCAAACTCTGTGACCGTCTGTGATTCGTTTACCAACGTCAGTATCACAGACACTTCCACCGCGCTAAAATATTATGACATTAGATCCCTGAATCTCCATGCTCTCCGGCTTCCTGTTGTCGGCGGTAGCAATATGGCCACTGCGCGAACTTGCGACGTGTGATACGAACGCTGTTCGGCGTAATTTATAAAATTTGTGTGCCCATGGAGCTTTAAAATGCGAAGTTTTTTTTTGCGGTATATTCGGGAGAATAAGAAGGAACAACGATGTAGCTTCGTGAAATATTTTGATGCAAGGACTGTCAGGGACGGATCATAATGCGATATGCGAAGTTCGTGCGGTGACATGTTGTAGGGCGTTCCGACACTGCCAGTACCTGGACTGGACTAGACTGGACTGGACCGGACTGGCCAGCCGTTCGGGATGCTGAAAAGCACTATGCCATCGGCGAATGTCTTTAGTGCCGATTTTGATGGCATCAGAATTTGCATCACCTAATTAACCTTGTTCTGTTGCGTGAAATTTAATAAGGTTCGCCTTCAATCATCGTTCTTTGGGTAATTATATTTTATGGCACACTTTGTCAGACGCTATTACCATTCCACACCAGCCGTCGTCATTTTCAACGTCGCTGAGGAAACCTTGCCTTGAGTTACGGACAGGGCGGAGAGCAAATAACTTCAAGTTCATTGACGATGGGCATTCATTAAAAAAGAGAAAAACATTCCGCCCCTAGGTACTGGACGTCTCTAGACCGCATGTAAATGGACCATTTAACAATCTGTTTGTATACATTAAGTGATCAATACGACAACTTATGAGCCTGTGTGTTGTTTGTTCACGAGGGGGAAGGAGTTCTCATCGTCCGGTATAACTTATATACTTTGCTGTTTCACCAGTCCTCTTCAGGATGCTTACTGCCTTCTCTGAGAGTTGAAGTTGTCTGTGTCTCAGACTGCCTAATCTAACGTGTGCGTAGAGCTATCTTTATTTGGTCACGTGCCTGTAATTTAATCCTTTCCTGATGAAATGCGCGTAGGCTGTACAGTTTTAGTTCAGACTAAATGACTTGCGGTGGCAGTATGTGCATTTGCCTTGTTGCTGCCAAACTTGCCGCTGCAGGCTCTTTTGTACAAAATGGAATATCGCTGACTAGAATAAGCTGTAAATACTAGGTACCAGACGTACCCTAAGCATATAATTTTCAAGAAGTTGGGTTTTTGATCAACCGTTTCCATACGTATGTAGGACGCTCAGCAATGACTGGTTCGCATCCCGAGTTATCAGTCTGGTTGATGTCTTCACAACTAACCAACTGACAGACTAACTCCATTGAGTAAAGTTCTCTTTCCTTGTATGGAATCCGAAGATTTGTTACCCTAATAAGAGTGCTACTGCTTCGTCTGTTTTAATATCGTGCTTCCAGCTATGCCTAGTTTGTCCAAAGTGCCTTCTTCCTTTAGATTTTCCCACCAAAGCCCTGTATGCATTTGTGTTTTCTACCTTGCATGTTCCATTCCTGAACTGTCCTATCGTCCTTTATTTTATGTCCCCAGCTCATTGTTGCAGTATTCATTCGTCTCTGCCTCGTGTCCACATCTACGCACTGGCTCCTTCACTTCACATATTTCGGCTAAAATTGCGACTTTCCCTTTCTTGTCCATTCGTAAATGTTGTACTTTTCTCACTCAGCCAACGTCACCGCTGCCTGTTGACATTTCTGGGCTCCAGGTCGGCCGTTTGTGATTTCGCCCGCTGTCCAAGCAGAGTGCCGTGCTGCTACTATACTTCCAGTTAGGCCACAACCACTTGCTTGTACGTCCTTCCGATTCACCGTTCAACAGTCATGCTTGCGCTGCCGAAGGTACCGGCGGTTTGTACCGATCCTGTATATATGTATACATGCCATCACTTGCGGGTGACGTGGCCACTCCGCACTGATGGTACGTGTGTAGCGGTGAACGTGCACAGGACCTCCCAATGCCGCGCCAATAACCTGCCAATCAGTGACCTGTATGTACAGTTCAGCCGGTCAGTCTCGATGTCGGCCTGCGAGTGTTTGACACCTTTCCTGGCTTTGTGCTTGTAATGTCGTTAATAGCGTTACACGTAAAAACAAAAACTTATGTTGTCACTGAGATTTTAATGCGTGTGCTGGTGTATGGCTGTCTTTACCCACCACTGCGCAACGGACCGTTTCGAGGGCGCTACGTTAGCTACTCAGACAACTCCCTGATGATGGCAGTATGACGTGCCGAAACATGTAGCAGACTTACTGACGTCTGATGTGTATATTTTGGTGCAGGTAATGTTGGTTGTATGCCGGTCCCAGTGGCCGCGCGGTCTAAGGCGTGGGTCTGCGGCCGCTCGACTGCTGAGATCGTGGGTTCGAATCCCACCGGGGGCATGGGTGTTTGTCTACTGTGAGCGTTGTGTGTTGTGTGTTGTCAGGTAGAGGTCTCTGCGACGAGCTGATCACCCGTCCAGAGGAGTCCTACCGACTGTGGTGCGTCGTTGTGTGTGATTTAGAAAACCTCAAAAATGAGGAGGCTATAATCCGCGTTGGGTCGCAGCGCCACAGAAAAAAAAAATGTTGGTTGTATGCATTAATTAAGCACAGCAACTCGTTGTTGTTGTTGTTCCTTCTGCAGCTGGTGTTTATTATTATTATTATTATTATTATTATTATAATACCAAGTCGTTTTTCCTGGACGTTTCGGGTTTACGGCGTCCATATTCAGTGACATAGTGACACCAGATTGCCATTCATGTGCCATAAGAGTGGTTCAGTGGAGTGGTTACTGTGCACACATTACTTGCAGAAAGCAATTGTCTGCATTTTCATTGAATTTCCCACCGACAGTTTACTGCTACTTAGATTCCACTGTAATCAGAATAGTCACAGACAGCTGTGCTGTTAATTGATTATGCGGAGATGTGATTAGGCAGTGTTGTGTACCGTGAAGCAGGGGAGAGGAGCACAGAGAGCAGCGTAGTTCCCGCCAGACCGGAGTCGGTCCCCAGCGGGGTCCCAGATAATTGGCTGACCCTAAGGGGGTCCTAACCCCAGGGGGTCTCAGTCACTGTTTGTTTTCCCCCTTCTTTTTCTCCCAGTGCGCGCATTAAAAGAATGAAAAGAACAATCTTGCGTGTTTATAGTGGCGAACTGCGAGACGTTTGAAAACTTGATCCGGCTGTTTTTAGTTCCACTTGTTTCTAGATGGAGCAGGGTAACGCCATGAGAGGATTGTAGCAGCACTGCTTTGGCATTGGCATTGTTATATTGGCAGTGGTGGTGGCAGTACGACAATTCATAGAACAACAGTGTTATGAAAGTGCGTGCCTTCTGACAAGACCAGAAGTACTTTCCCAATATGATCTCCGTAGTTTCGCTTGCCTCGTTTTTCTTATATTGATTTCTTTCCGATAGTTTGCTCCCAGGAGGTAGATCTTTTTTCAATTAGCAGTGTAGGCCAACGGTTCCCGAACTAATCGGCTCACGGCACTCGTAGTGTTTCAGCATTTTACCGCTCCCCTAGACCAAAAGCAATACCGAACACTTTCATTTATTAAGTAGTTAACTCCAAACATCTTAGTAAGCATTTGTCCTAACAACTTAATAGCCGTTTGAAAGAACATTACACATAAATTGAAAGAAAAAACAAAAGTTTGAAATATCCCGGGGCCCCGCGGCGAGGCAATTTGGGAATCGCCGGTGTAGGCCGTTCTTGAAATCTGGAAGAACTGTGAGGCAAAGTAGTGCCGGATTTTGCTCTTAAACGTAGTACGATTATTATGATATGTGTGATACTGCTAAGGTCTCGACACTAACTAGATTTGCCCTTTCTGTCACCCATATCTCAGTTACTGTGGTGCAGACTTTTACTGGTGTCATAAATCTTGTTCCCTCAACTAGAAACTTATCTCCAAACTAGACGCTATCTCTTTTTCGTCACTGTTGAACCAGAAACCAGCTAAATTACCTACAAAATAGTGTAGGCTTACAAAGATCATTGCTGTTGGAAGACGATTAATTGTTGCACAAACCCTTTTTCCCCTTATTTTATTATCGTATCCTTGTTAATTTCAAGTAATTTCTGGTCATTATTGGAAACCCGTGCTTGCTTGTACAGAATCCCCTGTTCTTTGTTGAGTTTAAATATTCGTCATTGTTGTTGGAAAGCAATTCATTGTTGCACAAACCCTCTTGCATGTCGTGCAGGGACACGGTCCGCATTGGGTCGAGGGTTGCAGTAGGTGCTAGAATTATGTTTATATATTTTGGATGTTTAAAAATCCAGGTATTTTATCCATAAAAAACGGTATTAACTGCAGAGTTTATCGGGGGCTGTGAAATTCATAAACGTAATACATTGTACTCTAAACGATGTTAAGCTTGACGTGTGCTGACTGAAGATTGCATCATCATGCCGAAACATGTCGCGGCGAAGTGTCATGCATATTGTAAGTGCATTTAGTTGGTACATTTGACGAAAATGTTGATCGTGGTTGTTCGAAACCAGTGAGTGCTCTTAAGGGAAGTAGGGTAACAGTCCAACGAGGGTTTTAAGAGCTCTTGCTTGCATTCACCGTACGCATCTTTAGAAAGAACAAGTATAAAATAAGAATAAGACAAGGAACGGTTTAACGTCCAGAAAACCACCAACTCAGCACACAATTCAGATATCACAAAAATACAGACTGTCCCTGTCGAGGCCGAACAACAACATATTACGGAATCTTCACTTTCTCTCGGAACTACTAGACATTGTTTTCATCTGTTCAACTTTAAACACGTCATTTTATCACTTTGTGTGGCCCCTCTAGCTGCGTAATGAATTTGGCTGATCTTATCTTACGGAAAACATAAAGTTGATATCTCAACTTTTTATTATTATTTTTTATTATTTTTATTACTACTGCAGTTGAGTTTTCACCTGATGGCAGTAGTCCTTACATTAGTACAGACAAAACAAATAAGAATAGATATACATAAACGAAACAATACAAAATCACAGTACAAACAATACAGAACACAGTAAAGACAAGTACACATTACCAAAACACCCACACGTACACTCACACACAAATTACAAAACAAGTTAAAACAACCACAGTACAAGATAAGCACCAAATGAAATAGTCACAATATAGTCAAATGCCCTCAGTGTAAGGTATATGCAGACATGAACATTGGTTTAATGCAGTTACATGATGACTGTCATTTGGTACTCTAGTTGCCCGTGATGATGGCTTTCTGTACTGAAACCGAAACATGTTGCATTAAATATATATATATATATATATATATATATATATATAGAGAGAGAGAGAGAGAGAGAGAGAGAGATATAACA
>Ga0268261_10003422_pt1 | contig 11674 bp, 5 predicted proteins | sample TergutNc150P1_FD_190353 | JGI IMG/M metagenome (GOLD analysis project Ga0268261, IMG submission 190353) | Nasutitermes corniger P1 segment gut microbial community from laboratory colony in Florida, USA - Nc150 P1 (SPAdes) (version 2) | ecosystem: Host-associated > Arthropoda: Insects > Digestive... | reverse complement strand
CTAAGGGTTAATGATTTAACCCTTATCCTGCTAACGTGGAGAAAATGGTGAACTAATAATGCCAGCAAATGACAGATGGAATTTAATTCAGCGTTTAAAGGGTTAAAATTGTTAAAAACCCGGTAACTGGCGTTTAAACAATTTAAATGACCCCGTCCTCAGTGTGTTAACCAATAATTGATACTTAGGCACACCTCGAAAAAAAACGCAAATCCGATAATGGTGTTATTAATTCGCCTCACAACGATATTGCTGGCAACTTTCAGGCACATTTCGATTATTTCTTTTATTTCGTCTTGGACTATTTCACAAAGTTTGCAATATCCAGGAATTTACATAAGAATTATAAGTTAATTTTTTTAATATTAAAGCGAAAATATTCATTTAGGAACACTTCGCGACAGAGTTTAAGGTAATATCGCAGCGAAAATAAAAAAAAAATCCTGCAATTGCAAATATTTTCTCTCAATATTTTAAAAAGCGATTTGTGAAATACGAAGTTCTGTGAACATTATCATAACTTCGATGCCGCATAAATGTGGAACACGATAGGGTATATTATTGGTAAGAAAAACACGAGTGTTTGGTTAGATTAGGTTAGGTTAGGTTAGGTTCCTATCACAAAAGTAATCGTCATGTAAAGAATTAATAACATTTCGAAAAGCACAATAACTTGCTGGAATTTGAATTATTTGTAAAACGCTACAAAAAACTCTCAGCCCTGAAAAGTTTATGTAACACTCTGCATTGACGGTTGCTAAGTACTCGTAGGTAGCCTAGTGTCAGAGCAGCAAATTTTACAATGTCCTAGAACTCATAGCAACTCTAGTTACAGTCATAACTCCATATTGAGTTGGAGTACCTAATGTCACGTTCCGCTCGTTTTACTGCCGGAGGAACATAGTGGGGGTTTATGAATATGAATTTCACTGTCACTTCAGCAAAAAGGATTTAGTGAAGAGGGTCATCTTCCACCAACCAGAACTCAAACTCCATCTCTTCAGTCCTCCCGCACGTAGTCTATGTAAGGTGCTGCTTGAACTGTCACAGCCTACCGGTTGTTTGAGAAGTTATACTTACAAACAACAATAGACAATTTTAACAATTCGTAGAGTAGAACATACTTTGGTGTTTCAATAGTTTCTTGAATAGCCCAAGTTAACAACTCCGTTGTGATGTTGCTGTAATCGATTTTAAGTCCGTAGCCTGCTAAAACAGCCCTCGCCATGTTTAGCTTTTGATCAAAGAAGACCGGGATTCCAACGCGAGGTACAGCCCTAGTAAATGCTTCTAGTAGTCCGCCATGGGTAATGAAAAGCCGGATGTTGGGATGAGCTGCAGTACATATGATAAATACATGTCAGAGTTCAAAATTAACAGTAAATTGTTTGAAATACATACGAAATTAAAACTACTATTTTTTCTTGAAATTTGTTTTAAGATATTTCGATACCATCGTAAATAAATCGCAAATAAAAATCGCCCTAACTTGAGACAAATCAAAATTTGCTACATTATCAACAGACGTGAAATTAATGAAGGGTTTCAGAATTTAGTAAAATTTCCTGATGTAAGGTTGGGCATTTACATTTTGTTTAGCAAGGTCACGGGAGAAAATTAAATGTGGCAGCTGTAACGATATCACCCAGCGAATGCAGACTTCCTTAGCCGATAAAGTTTCTGTTCTTTGGGAAATGACATAAGGGACTAGTTTTTTTTCCGCAGCCAAAAAGCGTTGAAAAAAACTCTGTCTTCTGAACAGAGAACTGATTATTGCAGGTCAATGTAACTTCAAAATTTTCAGGAGTTGAAAAAACATTTCCTTCTAAAGAAAGACCCCCATGCAGTCAATTATTTCATTTCTATTACAGAACGTCTTATTATTAAAGGCATTCAAACTAACAAGTCAAATGCAGTTCCTCACCGAGGGTTGGTTTCTGTCTTGGTGACTCTCTCATTCGTTAACAAACATTTGCCAGTATTTTCCGACGATTCAATAAAAAACGCCAAAATATAAGTAGATGATTCTGAAAAAGTTCTACGCACCTCAACTTTCCCCATAACATAGATCCTTCTGGCCCTTCCGTGTATGAGATTTCCAAGTGCTTCCCATTATAAATTTTTGGGTAAACATCATTCATCCTTCACAAGTCTGGCTTATCACATATTAGATACTGCATCTGTTAAATCAGGAAGATTCTGTCGTTCACTTTGTTGTAGAGATTTATCGAAGTTTGGGAGGAACGTTCTTTCTACTTCCTCAGAGTCTGAGTAGTCAAATACCTTGAAAAAGAGTTATATAAATCCTCTTAAATACCTGGAGATATTTACCACTGAACAGAGCGTCATATTAGAAATTTAAATCTTCGGATTATGCATATGTAAATGTAAATTTCCCACAACTACATCAGCTCCAAGTCGGCATTTTTCGACCAGCTTCAATAAGGGGTTTGTTAAATGCATCGCCTCACAAGGACGCCTGTAATGATTAATAACTTCCAAGGTAAATGTATGACACAGTACAGCCTGGTAGAGATTCGTGAAAGTCTCATGAAAACTTTCTTCTTCCTTTGTACAATAGAACAACATTTTACATGGATTTAGTGGTTGGAGAGTAATAGAGGACCGAAGTCTCGCCGAAACGTGCCTAATAATTAAAAATTTTCTATACTATATCATGTACCATACAACTATAATTTTCATCGGCACCAAATATAAAAAATCAAATTTCATATAGCGTTCATGTTCTGTATATCTAGACAAAACCATACAAGAAATTTTAAATCGACAGCTACAGTAATTTTTTCTATGTCTTTTCCTGAAAGGCTTTTATGTCGTAAACGTAAAAGATTTAAGATTAGTTTAATTTAGAAACCATCCAATACAACTAGACTGTCAATAGCTGATGAATCAAGATGTCAGACACTCACCCAAGATGTCAGATTGGGCAGCCATTTACACACTTTAAATCAGATTCACTCTTTTCAGTAACATTTCTATTAATTGCTAATTATAATAAGCCCGTTAAATCTTAAAGTGGAACTCTCAAAATTAAATGCGGTAAACACGGTAGTAATTTAAATAAAATAAAAAAAAATATTTGGTGAAGGGTGCAGATTGTTTAGAGACAATAAATTGAGAGGTGTTTTATTGCTATAAGAGGAAGTCTCTTCTGTAATTTTGCACAGTTTAGTCTGGAAAATTATACTTTTTGAGGAACCTACATCCCCCATCTCCTACGTACACTGGCCTTTTCCATCTTCGCAAACCTTTAACCACTAATCAACTTCAAAATCAAGGCTATATCATTTGAGCCACAAATAGGGTAATTAAATTAACTATAAATAAACACATTAAATAATTAGACACAAACACATATGTTGAACTACAGCAGCCAACAATCTACGGACACTTACATGTCTGTGTAGATGTAGTTAAATTTATGCTAATGTCATTAATCTACAAGAACACACCACAAGACAGGTTTAACTTGCTAAAACCTTATTTAAAGTCGTTAGTTAAACAATTTTGAAGGCATTCCCTGTAGCGTCGAAGGGTACAAAGAAAATAATAAGTACGACTTGGTATGATGCATTCTTTGCTTGCTTAAAGTTATATAACCTCCTGTGTCTTGCGGGCGTGATAAAAATGATAGAACACTTCACTCAGGATATGTGGTGTCCCGGGAAGGTTTCGAACAGACCGTCACACAGTAGACGTAAGGAAGTTTACCGACAGGATCAAACTATTCCGCCCCGTAGACAATAAAAATTAGAAACTTACAATCAATGTAATGAATTAAAAGCTGAAAGATTAGTAGTAGTCGTAGTAGTAGTTGTTGTAGGAGTAGTAGTAGTAGTAGTAGTAGTAGTAGTAGTAGTAGTAGCAGTTGCATCAGTAGTAGTAGTACCTCATAGTATTGGTGGTGGTGTCAGTAATACTGGTTTTGGTGGTGGTGATGGTGGTGATTGTTGAGGTGATGTTGGGGGTAGTGGTACTAGTGGTGGTGGTGGTGATGGTGTTGGTGGTGGTAGTAGTAGCAGTAGTAGTGATAGTAGAAGTAGTAGTAATAGTAGTTTTAGTAGTAGTGGAAGTAATAGAAGTAGAAGTACTACTAGTAGTAGTATTAGTAGTAGGAGCAGTAGGCCTAGAAGAAGAATAAGTGAAATTTAATACTGATTATGCCTTCAGTACGTCTTCAGTATGTTAAGTAACAGAAATTTGTGAAAGTTTCTGCCTGCTTATGCATATAAATTTTGAACTGAAATATTTTTTAATGGCTGAACGAGTTAAGTACTGCATAATAGTAAAACGACGAACAAATTTGTGAACGTTCGTGAAATGTCCAGGCGACACTAGCTGTTCATCATGAAAATTCGTATTTCACATTATGCATAATTTAAAAGAAACTAAAAAATTTGCATTTATAATAGCGTTTGAAAATTTGCTAATGTGACTAAATGTAACTGTCTGCAACTCCATGTCTGTCCATCCATCTGCCATTCTTTTTATCCCTCCTTCCATTTGCCCGTCCCATGGAACCCGGAAACCGCTAGACGGATTTACGTGACAATTTAACATTGAGGAGGATTCGTAATAAAATATGTCCAGAAAATTAACATTTGTTTAAAATCGGCCAAAAACAATAAGCAATTTATATGAAGAACTAAGTATTTTTACGATTACCTGGTAGCCAGATTTAGTAATCAATATAGTTAATTTTCGGTATTAATCTCACCTATTTCTGCATGTGATTCAAATGACACAATAAAAAAAAATAAAAACGCTCAAACATGCCGTTTAATAATTATTTTTTACGTCTAGGAATATGAAATGTGTTGCGCAAACGTATTACAAATAAATCTGCAAAATAAATACTTATTTGGGTTCAAAATTTGAAGTTAATTTTGACACACAAACTTAAAAAATTTACGTAGATTTATGAATTGCCTGTTTTGTAAATAGAAATAATAATTTTCCCCAATAACAGTAATTAATTCAATAATGTATGACTTCTGATCAACAAAAACAACTACAATAAAGATAGATAACACAATGGATTAAATTGTTTGTTCGGATGAAAAATTTATGAACTGCCTCCATGCATCTTATACACATTATTTTCATTTAGTTTTGTTTCTTTATTCTTGAGTCTGTGTTTTCCTGGTATGACTCCCATCCGAATAATTTCTTTAAGATGACTCTACACACTAACAACAGAATGAGTAGAATTGAAACAGTAGCTATCGCCAGCACAGCGATGACATCTAGCAGGAAGTACTGGTACCAGGCCAGGTCCAGTACAGATGAACGCAAGTGAGGCGCTCCCTTTTGTCGGATCACGTACTCCGTCCAGTACACGGCCTTCTCCAGTGGCGTGCGTGGCTGGTCCCTCAAGATACGGGAGAGACGCTGAGCGTTCTCACGGTACCTGTAACAGCCACCGAATAGCACTGTTTAAATATAAAACAGTATTCCCTGTTCTCAATATAACTAGTCGTTGCTCCTGTTGTTTATTTCCTACTCCAATTGCAAACACTTTTTCATTACCAATGTAAATACATGCACACATACGTCTACCTAATAAGCACTAACATGGCATTTAATAAATTCCTTCCCATAAATTTAACATATCGACCAAGTTTGTACACACTTTAAAAGAGATTACAACCATTTTCGACAGCTGTTTTTATTCGCAAGTGTCAACCTGCAGAGTGTGTTTGAGAATAAAGTTTCGAGGAGATTATTTTGGCCTAATAGGAACAAAGTAACATGGGAATGTAAAGACTACATGCTGAAGAGCTTAAATATCCATATTCCACACGCAATATTATTCGGGTGAAGAAATCGAGAAACATTAGATGGGAGGAACATGACGCACGTATAGGGGAGATGAGAGATGCATAATAATTCCTTCAGAAACTTGGATTTGGTGGCATGGACTGGATCGAGCTGGCCACGGATATGTACACGTGGAGGGTACTTGAAAATGCGGTAATGATGCTTCGGGTTAGATAAGGTTCCTATCACAAACGTAGTCGTCATGTAAGAAATTATTAAAATTTCGAAAAGCATAATTCTTTGCCGGAAATTGAATTGTATGTAAACCCCATGAAAACTAGCAGCATCGAAATTTTTTTAACACTCTGGAATGTCATTGCGTGGTAGGTAGAATTTTGCAGGGCAGCAAATTTTGCAATGTCATAGACCCCACAGAGAACACTAGTTGCAATCACAACCTCCATCTGTAAGTTTAGTACCTAGCGTCTCGTTCCGCTAGCTTTACTGCCGGATGAACATGTTTATGAACATTAAATTCGCCGACACTTCAGCATAGAGGATTTAGTGATGAGGATTATCCCCCACCAACCAGAATCCAAAATCCATCTCTTCAGTCCTCATGCATGCGGTCTATGTAAGGTGCTGTCTGAACTGTCACAGCCTACCGGTCATTTGAGAAGTTATAATTACAAGCACAATATAAATTTTAACAATTAAAAGAGTAGAACGTACTTTGGTGATTTAAGGGCTTCTTGAATAGCCCAAGTTAGCGACTCTGTTGTAATGTTGTTGAAATCGATTAGAAGTCCGTAGCCTGCCAACACAGCCCGCGCAATATTTCCCCTTTGATCAGCGAAGACCGGGATTCCAACCACAGGTACACCCCTGGTAATCGCCTCTAGTAAACTCAACTGTCCGCCATGGGTAATGAATAGCCGGATGCTGGGATGTGCTGCAGCACATATGATAAATACATGTCAGCGTTCAAAATTAACACTAAAGGTAAAGCGATCTTATTACAAGCCTGGAGAGACATTGAGGGTTCCAGGAAGTTGAGGATCCCAGATTTCAAGACAATTGTCACATGAAGATGGTAAGGTTGCCAGCTCTACGCAACGGCTGCCTTTACCCCAGGAAATATTCCTGGTACTTATTTCTGTTAGGGGCAAAATTAACAGTAAAATGTATATAATATATACGAAAGTAAAACTACGATATTCCTACGATTTGATTCAAGATATCTCGTTACTTTTTTAAATAAATCTCAAATTAAAATCACACACTCTTCGTACAAATAAAATTTTTCTACATTTTCAGCTGATGTAAAATTCATTAATTTGTCCAGAATTTAGTAAAATTTCAGGGGTAAGTTTAGGCAATTACTGTTAGTTTAACACAGGTGCCGGCTAAAGCTAAGCGTGACAATTCTAACAATATCACCTGGCGGATGCAGGAACTCTAGGAGATAATGCTGCTGTTCTTGAATACATGATATATGGGAGAAGTTTATTTCGAAGCCACAAAGCGTTGAAGAAACTCTGTCTTCTGAACAGAGTACTGAATATTGTATGTCAATGTAAGTTTAAAAATTGCAGGAGTTGCAAACACATTTCCTTCTAAAGAAAGACTCCATTTCAGTTAATTATTTCTTTATTACAGAACGTCTTATTATTAAAGGTATTCAAAACTAAGCAAGTTAACTGGAGTTCCTCACCGAGGGTTGCTTTCTGTCTTGGTGATTCTCTTATTCGCTAACAAAAGCAGTGCCAGTATATTCCGATGATTAAATAAACAACTCCATAATAAAAGTAGCTGATTCCAAAAAAGCTCTATGCGCCTCCCCTTCCCCAAAATATAGATCCTTCTGGTCTTTCTAGCAGGCCTTTCAGCTCTCGTTGGGCAATTTAACGAACAAATTCAATAAGCGTTTTATTAAATTTATTGCCTTACAGCGATGTATGTAATGACTAATAACTTCGCAGATATGACAACGTATAGACTGGTAGATAATCGTGAATAACTCATAGGACCATTATTCTTTTTTTCACAGTAGAAAAACGCTTACTAAGAAATTAATGGTTGGAGAATAATAGAGAAATGAACCTCCACCGAAATATATATAATCTACAAATTTTCGATGCAATATCGTGTACCATAAGATTACAATTTTTGTCGGCACCAAATATGAAAACTCAAATCTTGCATACCGTTCATGTTCGGTATATCTAGACAAATCCATACAAGAAATTTTAAATCGGCAGCTGCAGTAATTTTTTTCGATGCCTTTCCTAAAAGGCTTTTGTGTCTTAAACGTAACAGTTTTAAGATTGTTTTAATTTAAACCCCATCCAATACAACTAGACTGGCAATAGCTGATGAATCAGGATGTCAGACACTCACCCAGGATGTCAGACTGAGGCATCCATTTACCGAACTTCACGTTGTTCGCCTGTCCTGGCAAAGTGTCACTCTCCCACTTCCATAATATGCGCTGTTTAAGTTTCGACAACGCACCAAGAAAAGCATTTCTTTTAGATTCAGACATTAAATAACCCTGCAGGTGCGAGCCCATACTGAAGTAGATGACACCATCTGGAGCTTCGTCAAGGTATTTCTGCAATTCCTGCAAATCAACAGGACGAAAGCGCGGTAGAAATTTATTTATGTTATATATGAATCTGATAAAGAGGAGAACAGTCTTTTGGTTAAGGCAGAGTGGGGCTTTGTTGATTAACTGATGAACATGAGGGTTTCTGCTTCATGGAATTAGTTATATTTGGGTGCCAGAAAAACAGCACGGTAGGAACACAGTAACAGCATGGAAGGAGCATGGAGCGAGCAAGTGACGAGCACGAACGAATAGGGTGCAAGGACAGTAAGTGTACGGAACGAGCATGGTGGAGCACAGTACGGGAATGGAACGAACAGGGTGCGAGGACAGTAGGAGAAAGGTAAGTGTAGGTTACAAGAATAGTTCCATAATGGAACGAGGAGCGTGCGATTACAGTAAGAGCAGGTAAGAAGCTGGGTGCGAGTACATTACGAACATAAACGAGCAGAGTACGAGCGCAGCACGGAAGGAGAAGGGTGCGAGAACAGTACCAGCATGGAACGTGCGGGGTGCGAGTAGAGTAAGAGCATTGAAAGTACGGGGTGTAGCACAGTACGAAAATTAAAGGAGCAATGTGCGAGCACAGTAAGAGCACTGAACGAGCAGGGTGGGAATACAGTACGAGCATGGAACAAGCACGGTCCAAGCCCTGTACCAGCAGGGAACAAGCACAACCCTGCATGTAGAAATAAGATATAAGAACACAAATTGATTTCTTAGGTAATTTTTATTAATTCTTTAGTTTCAATGTTATCTCTCGGTTTACCTTGCTGATGGGTTTCATTGGTAGGTAAGTCAAGGTGAAGCTTACATATACGTCTATACGGAATGGTTTGGGTTTGCAAACCTAAAGGAAATATCCAACAGGAAGAAGAAGGTTGACATTAAATGGAAATACAGAAAAAATCTTACGAAAAAGGACGAGAGAACGTGGAATAAATTCCTATGGTTTAGTATAGGAAGAGTTGCGAAAATTTGTGTTAATAAATCTATATTAATATAACATTTCTCACCTGCGGAAGATTCTTAGGTGGTTTCACGTGCATTCCGCCAACCTGTACGTAGTTTGGCATTAAAGGTTTCGGATAACCGAGACTGTGGTGAGTGTTTAGAAGGACCAAAGACGTGTTGTGTTCCAACTCCCATACTGGTGGCAAATTGTCGGTATAGTTGAAGTATTTTTGCATGGCAGCGTTTTGTTTCGGCACGTGGATTAGTTGCCTCCCCACGTGTTTTAACAGGCATACAATTGTGTTGTGCGTTCTTTCCCAGAGGTTCATCTTATCTGTGTAATCGGTTAATTCGTCGGGAACGTATGAGTATGGGTTTGGGCTTCCTACCCAGTCAGCCATGAAGTTTACTCCAACATAGGAACAGACTTGTATTATGGGTGCCTGGAATTTGTGAGCGAATCCCAGAAAACATTCGTTAAACAAGGCTTCAACGATTACGACATCAAAATGTAGATCTGTTGAATGGATGAGTTTCTGAATGCTCTCTTGCTGCAGTACGTAGTGACACAGAGATTCCCCCATAAGCCATAACGTGAAGGAAAAATCCAAGGGGTCGAATGATTGCAGGTCGAATATATTGGCAGGAACTGTGAGGACAAAAATATTAATAAAATTTAAGTAAAAGATTTTAAATCACGTTCCCCTGATTTTACCTAAATATTTGAACAAAAATTAAACATGTAAGGATCATTTTCGTTACAATGCATACGTCACTACAGATTTTACAATAAACCCAAAACGTTTCAACCAAATTAAAATTACCTTCAAAAACCTCCTACTGTACGGTAGGAAATGTACATACATAATAACACTGACGCCTTAAAATCGACATTGTCTGCAAAACAACCACCACTGACACGACAATTAATTTCCTCTCAACCACAACATAGAACACAAAATAGCAGCTTTCAGTTATCACATTTCCAGAAGGGACTCTATCCCTTTATCACCAGAAGAAACAAAAGAATGAGAATTAAACTAGTGACCAGAAACAACAGATTTCCACATAATTTTCTAAAGAAAATAAACCGACAAATATAACACAAAACCATCCATGTTCAAACGGAAGAAAGATGGGAGAAGAAAAAACATGGACAACGTTCACCTACTATAGCTCACAAATAAGGAAAATGTCCAAACTATTCATACATACAAATATAGGCCTAGCCTTAAGGAACACAAACATATTTTAAAAACAACTCACACAACTCAAAATGCAACTTCAAACAACAGAACACGATGAAAGCGGAGATTATAAACCTACATGCAACAATTGCCATAGATCCTACATCGGACAAGCAAATCATAGCCTAAGATTAAGATTTCAGGAACATACAAAATACATAAAAAGCAATCAACGTCAGTCAGCCTACGCCCTACACATCCTGAATTGCAAGCATAATTTCTGCACGTTTGGAGGCACCATGATTCTACTGAAACATATGAAAAAAATCACTTCCCCAAACATACGAACAGCTGTACATACAATTATTCCAACATAACATTCAACTCATTCCGAAACAACACCCTAATGAACAAAATTCTATGTTTCATCTACTTTACAATTGATATCATAGGTCACACCCCACCTGATATCTCAATCAATACCTCCATTTCAACACGGCACAACCAGTTTCATTGCATCATGCTATTAGTTTGTCAGCTATACAAGTAGATCCGCCAATATATCAACAATAACCTTATTGCTATTTCCGTAACTCATTTATTGACATGTATATGTCTTATGGCTAGGGGTCTACTGGTGAAAACGTGACGTCAGAGTGACACACGACGTGACGTCATAGGGACACACGACGTGACGTCAGAGGGTTACACGACGTGACGTCAGAGCGACACACGACGTGACGTCAGATATGTCCCACGACAGACAAGATTTCGTTACATGGCTCCTTCACGCGAATGCGCATCCTGCCTCGCGCATATCGCAATACGATTACTCGCATCAGGTTCCATGCTTCTGGATACTTCTCGAGTTCCGCAATACCATTGTGCGCGTCCGGTCACGTGTCATTCGCGATATGGTAATTGAACTTTAATCGGTCTTCGATGCTTCTGGATACTTCTCGAGTTCCGCAATACCATTGTGCGCGTGTCCGGTCACGTGTCATTCGCGATACGATAATTGAAATGTAATTGGCCGCATGCGTACCACGTGACCAAGCAACTTAAATGTGACACAATAAAAAAACCCGAATCATACTTCTCTTAACGAGAATTACGTCGTTCCATGTATATGTCTTAGAGCGAT
>Ga0268261_10003421_pt1 | contig 11677 bp, 5 predicted proteins | sample TergutNc150P1_FD_190353 | JGI IMG/M metagenome (GOLD analysis project Ga0268261, IMG submission 190353) | Nasutitermes corniger P1 segment gut microbial community from laboratory colony in Florida, USA - Nc150 P1 (SPAdes) (version 2) | ecosystem: Host-associated > Arthropoda: Insects > Digestive... | reverse complement strand
CTCCATATATATATATGACATTAGTCGCCTAAAGGTTAATAATTTAACCCTTATCCTGCTAACGTGAAGAAAATGGTGAGCTCCTAATAATGCCAGCAAATAGCAGATGGGATTTAATTCGGGGTTTAAAGGTTTAATAAACTTATTGGTTGTGCTTAGACTGCGGTTCCACTTCTTTCATATGATCAGGCGACTTGTTCTTTCGTCTTCAAAAGTCGTCTTGCAGATAACACTTGTCTACGATTTCCGCAAAAGGAATTTTTCCGAACTTGAAAGATGTGCCCTCCAATAAACGAGATCGCATATGCTTCCGGTGTGAACCAGCGCATCCTCATTGGTCGCCGGCATTTAAGTATTTTATTAACAGTCATTTCCCAGAGCTATGGTTCAGAAGTGGTAGTCCCTAAAATTGACCATCCAGGTCTTGAGACCTAAGACCATAGGATTATTGTATGATGGGATGGAAGATAAAAATTTCTCCAAACCTGAAGTTTGGAACGCGAGACGCATTGAAGTGGAAGGTGGGCTTTTCGAAAACTTGCTTCATGCAGAAGTCAGTGTAAAATAAAGGCAATTTCGTGAACTGAAATTTAGAAGTTAAATTTATACGGTAAAGTGTTAATTTGTTATGCCCTATGTTTTAATAAAGGTCCTCCCTTATTTTAAGATTCAAGCGGTAATAACTTCCTAACCATTCAAAATCAGACACATATTACGTAAATTTTTTAACACAAATACCTAGGACATTATTTACATTTATGTCCATATCACATTTATTGCCCTGCATGAATTTCACAAAAACTCAGATTCTTGTCACATATTGCATTTGTAAGCTTCTCACGTTTCTCGCATCAAACGACCGTCCATATTTCCCTACATAGCACTAAGAAGTTTATCTTTAAAATAAATACGCATTTTGCTTACTGTGAGATAGGGCTGAATTGTTAAATATATTCGGATAAATTTTATGCTTCAGAGTTCTTCATACAGAAAATTGAAAACCTTAACTTTATGCATCCCCTTGTATTGGAGAATAAATAAAGGCACATTAACAACCGTCAGAAACACTTCATAAAAACAACAAGTTAACCAGCTGCATGTTTCGACCCTCTAGGGATCATCTTCAGGCTGATATTTGAAACAAACTAGGAAGTATACAGATCACGTGCGGTAGGGAGATCTCGCTTCTTACATGTTTTTGTTACAAGTCTGATCTTTACATATAATTTGATTTCAAGTTTAAAATTGAAGATTAAAAATGACAAGATTAAAATTAATTGAAATTGAATTAGTGAAAAAAGTTATTAAAATCTTCGGTTTTTAAAAATTAGCAGTTGTATAAATTTGTGTTTTTGATGGTTGTTAATCTGCCTTTAGATAACTGAAAAGCTGTGAATGATACAGGGGTGAGTTTCATCTATCCGAATTAATTATTGACTTCTTTAAATTAGACTTCACATCATCGTCTTAAACGTAATATGCGACATATTTAAATACCATCTAATTAGTAAACAATCAAGAGTACTGTTGTCCAAAAAATTCCAAATAGAGACTCTTTATGGAAGAGTGGTGTAATCGAAGATCTAAAACTTCTGCGATGCTACGCTTGACGTCCTAGAAAACTTGAATCTTGGTGCTTTGAGCTCAAAATTTGCAGTTTTGGAAGTTCATGAGAAATAAATGATACTGCAACAAGAAACAGATCTTTGTCTTGGACGGTATGTGACAAATTACATTCTAATAAGGATTTTAAAAAATCGACAGTATTTAAAATTTCACTATTAATGAAATAGATTATTATTATTATTATTATTATTATTATTATTATTATTATTATTATTATTATTATTATTATTATTATTATGCGGATTTACTTTTACTTGCCAATGATGATTTAATTTTGTTTCTTATAGCAGTCAATAAATATTTACACTTTTGGTTCCAACATTATTTTGTGCCTTTTCTCACTTTTATATCTAAGTCTGTAATGACGTGCTCAATTAAGACAGACTGAAAGTGAAGCAGTTCATGTTTCCAATATCCGGCATTCGGATAGCCGAACGTGTGCCTCATTTTTTATATTAAGGCAAATGGTCATTTCCTTTGGCCGTTCGACTGTGCGGACAGCGTCTGTTCTGCCAGCATTGGCCAGCAGCGTACCAAGTGACCAAATAAATGTAATTAAATTACAACTGCCGTACTACTTAATCAACTTTGTTTAATGACTTCTTTTTCTTCTTATTTCAGCCTTGCACGTTCTACAGTATTCTCCAAGGTTTCCAACTACCAACTGTTTGTTCTCTGATCAACAGTGATGTACTACCTTAATAATTATGATTGCAACCAAAACAGGAAAAGACTTCTTAAAAACTAATTAATACGCATTGTTATCTTTTAGCTATAAACAGAGATTCTCTTTGCTGCCTGCCTCACTTCCAAACATCTACTTGCAAAGAAAAACAGTACATTGAATAAAATAGTTCGCGAAATTGTTAAGACATGAAAACGCGCATTGGATTGCCTCTACCGCTGTTGTTAATGGAACTCTTAAGTAGTAAATAATCATAGAAAATGCTTCCTTTGGTCATCTGCAAAAATTCTGCCTTTCTGCTTAAATTAAACAATTAATTACAGTTATTTATATATTTTCAGTATTTCTGGAACTTTGCCTTCATACATTAATAAAGACGTTTGCCTTTGTAACCTACAATCTAGAAGTTTAGCGTGTATGCAGACATAGTCCCAGTTCCTTTGAATTTAATGTGTATGTATGTATGTATATATATATAATGTATATTATTTCTGCACTGTCGCCAAATATTGGTAATATGAACTTTTAAAATTATTGATAATCCAAAGAATTGAAACCGATAACTGAAAATACATTATTTTGCAAGCCCAATTTAAGTGGCAAGGCAAAATTTTTGGCAGTGTTGTAAACTCATATTTTAGTGAGAGCTTTTTTCTTTCCCATGACGCAAGAAATATAAAAATATATACAACCAAGATATGTACAATTAAACATATAAATGATTAAAAGCGAAGGACGGTTCAGAAATGATGTCGTTAAAATAGACTTTCTTCCTCTAATTATTTGGTGTTGTTAACAGGGAGAGGAGAAGAAATGTTGAGGGAGGAGGCAAAAGTTAGATGTTATTCAATACAAAGCACATTAGATGGCAAATTCGTGTCATTAGGATAATTTATTACATCGTCGAACATCTAAAAAGAGTTGTTAAATTTGGTGCTTCAAAAACATACATTATTAAACTACAAATCATACAGAAATAACCAACAAGATGCGACCGTGTACTATAATTTATCGTTCCAATGTTTATTAAATGCTCAAAATGTTTCGAGCGACACACCGTTCATCATCAGGAGCTCAAAAAATGTAATTGCAGCTTCTGCTTTTACATACGTCTGTGATTGCCGACCGCTGTCAAGGCTGAGTGGAAACTGGGAACCAATTCCCACTCAGCCTTGACAGCGGTCGGCAACCACAGACGTATGTAAAACCAGAGGTTGCAATTACATTTTTGAGCTCCTGATGATGAACGGTGTGTTGCTCAAAACATGTTGAGTATTTAATAAACATTGGAATAATAAATTATAGTACACGGTCGTACCTTGTTGGTTATTTCTGTATGATTTATACTATTATGCACGGATCCATGAGCATCACATTATTAAACTCTTTCATTTCTGAAACTTGCAATTATTACAAAATATGAAATGAAATTTTTCTTACGTATACCAGACTTTCAAGATGTCTAAAATATGACACAAAAGTACCTTAAGTTTGGTGGCAATACTTTGAATCTCTTCTTAACCCAACATAATATTACTCGAACAATGTGTCAACAAGACTTGCCACAAGTAAATACTATGTCAATTATATTCCTAATATTTGTCAACTGTGTTTAATGACGTCATTTCTTGCAACCGTCTCTTCTGCGAAATATTCATATCTGTGTACATATTGAATGTCTGTGTTCTCATTTGTACATACTGGCATAATTGTTCTGAGTTGCTAATAAAGGCACGGTGGGCACAACCGTACTGAATCATCGTTCTAATGAAAATATAAATTAAATGTACATTTTATAACGCTCATAGATTTCATAATTTCAAGGAAACGTCTATGTAAAGTAAGGATAATCATATGTTATTTAAGGTGTAAAATTTGTAAAGACTGGGATGCATGTCTTGCCAGTGACTCGGGAAAAATGAAGACAGAATGGTGTGAAATATTTGTGAAACAACATAAAGGCCTGGAATAATTAATACCCCTTTCCCGCTTTAAAACAATTAGATTATTTGTATGTTAAAAATTTTAGAATCAAGTTACATTTAGTTTCTGACCGCAAGGATTATTTATTTCACCTAAACATTTCTCTGTGTTAATCATCTTCACCTGGCTATTACAACGCAATTCCTGAATTGGAAAACAATCCCGACGTGTGAAAACTCGACAAAACGGAACGTTTTATAAAACTAGCACATTAACTTCTGTAAAATATGGTATAATATATGTGTATATGTCTTTCGATACGTTCTATCTCGGTCAATTTTTCACACAAGTGTGGAATTTTTAAATTAATCCTATTTCATTTTCCTTTGTTATATTTCTATAAAGATTATATTTATGGTACTTGAAACTTATGTTTTTTGTAAAACAACATAAAGCTAAATATTTTGAAAAAGAATAAATTATGTGAATTACGATAATATTTAAAGTCCATTTTAAATTTTTAAATTGATATGTCATAAATAGTTAATAGTAGTAATAAAAATAATAATATACAGCTTTCATTATATAACCTAGAAAGTGTTCTGAGATTTGTGTAAGCAGTATGCTAATGATAATTTTGGATTACACAACATGTCTAATTTTTTATGAACAAAGGGCATTGAATGAAAAAACCATTAAAGGGTGTTAAAAATACGCCACATTACCAGAGTAAAACGGGAGTTATAAATATGAATAGAAAAATCCATTTCCTTCAACATATAGGATTTTTCTAGACAGAACTGTTATGAAGTGAATTTTTGCGTCATGGGTTGTCCCGACTTCGCGTGAGAATGGTCCGAATTTTCGGCCCGAATCAAGCCCGTAGCCAGGGGAGTGCAAGTGACTACAATGCACCCACTCTAAGTCTGGCTGCTACCACTAGGGATTTACAAAATAATAAAGAATGCTACACGACATGCGACATCCTACTTCAGCCATGTGCTGCTGCTGCCGAACTGACCGGAACAGCTCATTTTTAAAAAGAGTATGTATATGCAAGACGTTTTGTGCGATGTTATAGAGCACCTTGTGTAACTGATGTGTTGAATTTGTGGTCCTGAAAAAATGTGTTTTAAGCTTATGCATGCATAATATACATACATACGTATACTGTATGTATATATAAATAAATTATACGTATAACAGAGCATTAATAGACGAATTTGTAAAATTGCGAAAAGCAACTGTTACTTCATGTCTGTCTGGATGTCCGCATGGAACAACTCGGCTTCCACTGGAAGGATTTTCATGAAAATTAACATTTGAAAATTTTTTTTCGAAAATCTGTCGAGAATTCGGCTTTTATTAAAATCTGAGAAGAATAACGGATACTTTACATTAAGACCCCTGTACATTTATAAAAATATCTGGCCGAATTCTTATTGGAATGAGACATCTTTCAGTCAGAGTTGTAGAGAAAATCAAGACACATATTTTATGTTCAGTACTATTTTCCTGGAAGTCGTACCATTTATGAGAAAATGTGGAAAAGCTGGGTACAGTCAGACAGACCACAGATAAAAATATAATAAGGCCCATGCGCATTGCATGCTAGAAAACTAAGCTGCAGACACAAATCAGAATATATAATACTTACTGCTTTTTCTAGGGCAAAGATGGGTACGCTAACGCGCCTTATGTTACGGTTTAAAATACACTGACTGTCTTGTATACGTATGTAAACGTACGCACCTATATGCACCCACATTGTAAGACTCTGCACCCACTGAATTAATGGTCTGGCTACGGGCCTGTCCCGAATTCGCCCGTGCAAATAGTGCAGTCACTGTAGTATTTAAAATCGGAATAAATCTCGATAAATGTTGGATGGTTTACAAATATCTACCCAAATGCCCGCAGAAAGTAAGATCGATTTCTAAATTTCAGCCTTGGTTACAACAGAGAAAATTTCACACAGGAATTGCGTCTCTGACACATTTTTTTATACTTTGTCTCAGACTCTTTACAAATCAACTACAGGTATATTTTGTCTTTTACCTTCTCGACCGTCTTTATGAAATTAACTTTTCACGTGTTGGAAGATTAGTGAGGGTAGTCCGCTGCAAAATATTCCACCAGTGGTGGAGTGAACAATGTGTTTAATGGAAAGAAACTAATATGCATGTATTACGTTTTATTTCGAACATCAGAATTTTGCATTTTGTGATATGTCCGAGCTACGATTGAATTCTCTGATAAATTTTCGAATTTAATTGCCATGTATTCTCTTAAATATAATTTAGAATATTTTTGTTTCCTAGGTTAATGATATCGGGTGATCTTTTAGATTTCTTCCAACGATTCGGGGAAATAGATTCCTTTTATGAGGGGAATATATTCTTCTAAATCGTCGATATCCACTTATCAGACTTCACAGTATCGTAATCCTGCAGGCCCTTATTTGAATATTAAATATCGTGGAAACTTCAAATTTTGTACTGTATCATCTACATGCATACCCTTGCACAAAATTCATTACAAATGCCTAGCATTTGCTTTAAAAACATGTTCCACGTTGGCTGAAAACATGTTAATATAGCCAAAAGGTTTTGGAAATCTGGAATCTGTAAATATGTTAAGGTCCTTATTTAAACATTGTTCTTCATTGTGTCTTTGTTGCAAATTGATATTCATAATGCATAATATGATTTTGTACTTTCTAAAATGAACAAATTAAAAGCAAGAAGCTCGTCGTATTATTTCTTTCTAGGCAACATAAATAAACGGAAAGTCTTAACTAATTTATCGTGTTACTTTTTAAAGTCCTCATCTTGATATTAACTGTTTAGGTTCTGACTCCGCAACTGCTTGTCAAAAAATCTGCTAACATACTTTTTATGTGTTCTCTCAACATTAATTTTAGTGGGTTTTTCTGATTAAATTCGCCCTTAAGTTGCATTCTAACACTGCGAGAATTAACCTCAAAACTTCGGCTTATTTGCCGATATCATAAGATTGCTGCACATGGTCGCGATAAATTAAAATTTTTCAATTTTATATTTGAATATAATTTTAATTTAGACTCTCTGTGTGAGAAATGGTGCAATATAATTCCAAGCCATATGACTGGCTTTGAATAATTGCAGTAACTTAGCATTTTTTTATAATTCATAAACTCGTGTAGCCTATATGACATTTCACAAAACATGTTTAATTACAGGCAAGAAGAGATTGACAGTTTCCAAAATTTTCATTCGTTTATTTGTAAATCTTGTCATTAACTCATGCATTACAGCATAGTAATTTTCATGAAAATAAAATCCAAATTCAGCGTCTATTTTTCGACATAATAAAATATAAAATCTGACATCATAGATGCGAATGGGCACACAAATGCAGTTTTTCATACAACAGATATGAACTATAAAATCGAAATATACTATTGACATTGAAATACTGAAAACACTATATTTCTTATATCAATTTCTAAAATGTGAGAATTTTTGCATTGTTGTTAAATTTAAGTTCAATATGGCTTGAAAATACTTTTAAAAATTTTGGTGTTTTTCAAGGTCCGACAATTTCACAATTGCTGAATATGCATACCCGTTATCGTCGGTGTTTTTATCGCTATTCGCTTTATCTTAGGAACACTGACGACCTCCTTTAAGTAGCGGTGTGAACACCTGCTATTTAAAAATTTTGTGTTCTGTTCTGAAATGCAAAGCATACATGAAAAAACAATTTGTGGTTGCTTGGTAACGAAGCTTTAAATAAATAAAATATATTATTGTGGTATTTCGCACTAGAACAAATTAGATATTAATTAATATTCTACCTATCTCCCTATACTGGTTATATATTCCATGTCCCTTTCTACGTGGCTGGTAAAAAGAGGTATTCCGCGCATCACTTGACAGGTATCACTCGCTTGTGTATGTCTTATGTATCACCGCCTCATATATTTATGATGAATCACCATTTAAGTATCCGTTCATTTAGGTTTTTCTTATGCCATGTGCCTGGTCACAAACTGAAGCACAAATGAAAGTCAGTAACTACAACGAGGGGCGATAGCCTCGATGTAACCTACAGAAATGGCTTGTATTCTCAATGTCACTTACTTCACTAATACTTTTATGAAAACTCTTTGAACTGTAATCCTCTAAGCCATGAGGTATGGGCGTATGGAGAGCTTCCAATTGTCTTGGTGCAACTGTGTTTGCTTGCAAGAAATAATGAATATGTGTTAGCACATAATGTTTTACAGAGCGGAATGCAAACTGGAATGGACTAAAGTTATACTGATAAAGCTTGTTGCTAACGGGGTTGAGATCATACGTCTAAGGCAAGAGTGGCTTCAGTCAAATGAATAAATGTTTCCGTGCAGGATTGACATAAAATTGTCCAAATATAGAACATGTGAAGCCGAAATAACTACCTACAAAGTCTTAGGTGTAAGGAACGATTTAAGAGCTATTGAGTGAAATGTAATCCTACGTAATAGAAATTCTGATTCATGTCCAGCATGTCAATATGGATAGTAAACGTCACATTCATACGTAATCCAAATTTAAAGGTTAAAAGAAAAAGTGCTTCTTTTTCAAGTTTTCATTCTATTTAACGACAAACTTCTTCTACACTTCCAGCGATAACTTCATACATTTTGCTTAGACGCTGCTACGTTTAGAATTGCAGTGGTGATTTACATCAATTTTGCAAACAATAGAAGAGTTGCACAAGAGGGGAAATAAAACTGAAAAATAAGTTTTAAATGTCCAGGTTTAAAACTTGTGCCACTCTTCCTTTAACCAGATAGCATGCCGAGTAGTCATAACGCTTGTTATTATGTCTGTAAAACTGATGTGCTTTGCTTAACAACAGTTGAAAGAGCGTTTTATGGGAAGTAGATTGTGGTGGTGTTTTAAACAAAAATGTAAGTACGAATAATTATAAACCAGGTTTGTCAAAACTGCAAAAGCTGCTAAGGTCAGTTCTCTATCTGAATGACTTTATGAAAACAAGAATTAATTCAATCACTGCAGTTCTCTCAATACGCTTATGCACATTCTAATTTCAAATTTGTAGAGTAGTAAAGATGATTATTATTGTATTGTAAACCCCGTTGTTGCTAAGAGAATTCATTGTTGAAATATAACTATACTTTACACAGAAGCCTAATTTTAGTTAATTTCCCTCCATCAATAAAACAGGAGTCATTCCAAAATAAAAATATGTTCTTTGTACTTGAAAAGTGTTTCATTTTGCAAAACTAATAAAATTCAGGCAGAAAAAAATACGTGTTAAAATAAAAGATTTGAAAGATAGACTCCAATAGACTACAAATATTTTCTAAACACATTCCTTATAATTTGTGTGGATCTATGGTCCTGATGGTGACGTATGGCAGGTACAAATGTATTTCTTCAATTTTTTTTCTTATCCGATTACGTTGAATTATCATTAAAAGATTGAGTCCTATAATCTCTAACGTATGACAACGTACGGACTAATTCCTATTCTTTCATTCGAGCTTGCGCACTGCGCTGTTATGGAGCACTATTCCTGCCTCACAGACGTTGCATGTCTGACTTCATTCCTCCGTAGTGTATTAAAATAGGCTGATATTTTTGCAACAAAACTTAGCTTACCTACTGCCAGGCCTGTCCAGCTTTGATGTCGTTTCTTGGTGTGCCCACAATACATCAGTCTTAATTAATTAATTAATTAATTAAACAGTTTCAGAAGCGACGTGAAGTACAAAAAGGATTGTCTACCTGGAGAGGAAGCTGGTCTGTAGTTTCGAATAGGTCCTGTGGGCTATCAGATATTTACTCTGTGTGATTTCCACCCGAAACCAGTTACTAACGTGGGAGTGCATTTCACGTTGACAGAACCAAACTGCCCCTAACCATAACACAACTTTGATGTCATCCTACGTCTGATCAAGAACATGCCTGTAAAGGATATTATGTGATATAATTATAAAAGCAAATCAAGACTTTTATCAATTTATTTGTTTTACACTTCTCTGTTTAACTTGCTGATGACACACTTTTAAAATAAACAAGACTTTGAAACCCCGTTAAAACTCTATGTTTGCTTTTGCATATATTTGATTTTACATGTATATTTATATTTCGGGCTTGGGCTTATATTTGAATATCCTCTGTACGCATTTTAAATATCTTAAAAGATACCAAAATATTTTGAAATTTAAAATTGTATTAACATGTATTATAGCACACTGACAAGTTCGGCTACAAACGGGCATATTACGGGTGAATAGAAATAGCATTTAGTAGAAGCCCATAGACAAATCAGTGGACAATATTACTCAACCACATCGAAATACGCCGATGATGAAAACACTCTAGAACAGGTGCTAGTGTAACCAGGATTAATATGCGTGTTGCTCGTGAATATCTTAAGATCCTTGCCTAAATATTCCTCTACCTAAAAGTTGTGCCACCATCGGAAATTCTCTAGTAATGAAACGTTTTGACTTATTAGTGTGCATTATCATATTCGTTAAGAATGAAAATTTACTTCGAGAAACATTACCGGAATAAGAAGATTCATCACTTAAAAAAAAAATAAATATTGCATGTAAAAGATAAAATTTAGTGTAACGTGTTAAAGGAGAGTCTAAACACGGTACTGAAACCTGAAGTATAAAAAGAAATGAAAAACTGTACATCTCCATACATTATCCTCTTTCTTGTGAAGACAAAAATGGCTTGTTGAAGACAGTTCCCTTTTTTATACAGCCGAAATTTTCGTTGTCGTTCTACAGTTAAATCTAATCTAATTCAGTCCAGTTTACACGCAGTTTCTACAAAATGTATTGTAATATTATCTCCCTGTCAAGTGTACCTAGCCACTTATGTCTGATAGTCTCTTCGCTAAAAGTTTACCAACCAAAATTCTGTACAGCTTCTTTTTTCAAATCTTGTAAATGTCCCTCCCCAGTTTCCACTTTGTTGCTGTGATTATCGTAATATTCCGTGAAAACTGACAGTGACAGTGCCAGTGACAGATAATTGTCAGTTGAGACATCTCCGTTGTGTTGTTAAATAGTAATATACGTATATAAAGTGCAATATATAGAGTCTAACACAACTCAATTAATGGTTATTACTAGGATTAATGGTATATTTTACATTATTACTTCCGGCTACATTTTTCGGTTCTATCTATTCGAGCCATTTTCAGGCTGACGTATTATTTACTTAAAAAGGTAATATATACAGTTGACAATATTGTTGTCGATTGCAAGATGTCGCATTAAATATTTAAAATGTGGTGATTAAAATAATATGCATTGAAGTAATATAATGTGCATTCAAATAATTTGGATTTTTATATTATATTATATTATATTATATTATATTATATTATATTATATTATATTATATTATATTATATTATATTATATTATAT
>Ga0268261_10003420_pt1 | contig 11680 bp, 3 predicted proteins | sample TergutNc150P1_FD_190353 | JGI IMG/M metagenome (GOLD analysis project Ga0268261, IMG submission 190353) | Nasutitermes corniger P1 segment gut microbial community from laboratory colony in Florida, USA - Nc150 P1 (SPAdes) (version 2) | ecosystem: Host-associated > Arthropoda: Insects > Digestive... | reverse complement strand
GCGTCGTTGTGTGTGATCTAGAAACATCAAGAATGGGTGCTCCATATATATATAACATTAGTCGCCTAAGGGTTAATAATTTAACCCTTATCCTGCTAACGTGGAGAAAATGGTGAGCTCCTAATAATGCCAGCAAATAACAGATGGGATTTAATTCGGCGTCTAAGGGTTAATGTTTCAACAACTACAGAGATTGTGGCACTGCAATATGTTGTAATTGGAAAATTCAGTATGTACTGGAAATTTCTATGAGCTTCTTATTCAGCCTTTATGGATTAGGTTGTATGACCCACTCCAGTTTAGAATTATCTTCTGAAATCATGAATCTAATAGAAAATTGCTAGGCATTCTAGGGATGGGTGACTGGTCCAGCAAAAGCAAGAAGACACAAGACATAAAAAAAATATAGACATAGCTATCCAGTTCCTCAGTGGGATTCAAATCCATGGTACCAGTGTTCAGACAGTCAAGGACAGTATATGCCTTAGGCTGAGTAGTCACTGTGATCAGTGGAATTTATAACATTATAAATTATATATTGAATGAACTGCTAAATTGTATGAATGCATGGTTATTACTCTGCATTCTGGCTGGCCTAACCATTATAGCTGAATGATAGACAGTATGAATGAATGAAGAAGACATCATACATCTTCCCATAACTTCTGTTTATTATAGTGTCCTTGAATGAATCTGTTTTAATATTCCTAGATCAAGTTCATCAGATAACCATCTATACTGTTTGGTCGTGAAATAACACACAATGGACAGAATAAGATTCTAAGAGTGCTATTGTACTGTTTTATTTCAGAATTAATAAAAAAAACACAGGATTATGACATATTGTAAGCAGGATAACATGAGGTTAAGGACTTTAAATATCAATCCAAAATGGCACCATAGCATATTGTACACATACAGCAAAATTCCTGTCAATCCAGTTTCACATTTTGACATCTGATAATATGGAAATCCTGATGATCTGGCATATGAGGAAAATAGTCCCAAGACCTGAAATTTTGCTTCTTACCAGAAAAATATGTATCAATGAAAAGGCAAATCTCACAGAGATGTTCAAAAAGACCTCTAAGATTGTCTGTAGAGTACATCAACCATTGTGATATCTCCTGACTCATTGTCTCCTACTGCATCAACTTCTTCAGCTATGAAGACTCCAGAAAACACAGAAGAGGACCCTGATGACTGTGAACCAGCAGATGAAGGAAATATCCAAATGGAGTTTTACAGGCCGAATAGCAGCAGTAACAAAAAAAATACCTGCAAGAACTTGGGTCAGTGAAGTTACCGTATCATCTGATACTCCAGAATATTGAATAAATTGGCACCTGTGCATTTCCCATGTGATTTGGATTAACAGAATTTTGCTGTGCTGTTTATGAACTGCAAATTGTCACTTAGTTTCTCAATCAAGATATTAGCTACGTACAAAGTTCTGTTCCATTTGACTTCTATGAACGAATGTTGCCGCAGCATTTTCCTTCAGTGAACAGATTACCATTTAAATACACTATTATGCTTAGTGGTTGTTAGTGACGAAGATAATATGCCATACAAGTAAGCAAACTTCCAGTTAGAAATATGTGATTTCTGTACAGAAGAGTTTTTACATCAATGTACTGGTTCATGTACTTGTGAGATGGTTTACAGGTCTTGTGCATTGTGTATCTCTACTGGTTAATGAAACCTCCCTTTTTACAGGATCAAATCTTGTGTTTCTCCATAAGTACAGAATTTCCTGAGATCACAGTATTTCACAAGCTGTTCCACTTATTTCAGTTCCTCCTGTATGTAATAAAGTATTGTAGTAAATGCAGTTAAGAAGTAAGTTTACAAGGCAAATCTGTGAAGTTTGATAAGTGGATAATACTGTCACACTGTATGACTAATGACAAATGTTTCCAACACACTGTCCCCATGACAACTTAATACCATATCTACAGTAGTCTGTGTTATGTCTTTTAAATCATTGTTCACTTCTGTCTATGAACTCTTGAATATTGTTTCATCTGTTTCTGTCACTGCAACAGTATCTGGGGTTGGGGCAGGCCAGAATATATACCAATGTGGAAACAGCAATGCATGTTTTTTTACTTTCAAGTTCATGAAATGTGGACTCAGAAAATTCTACCTGTTACAGATCCTTGTCTACAGTCTCCTCTTTTCACTATGAACTCATCGTCTGACACCTTTATTTGTACTGTGTCATGTTGAGGAAGTTTTGTGCATTTATTCTGCACCAATTTCAGCGTTACTTCTGTGCTGAAATTAATTGCACATTTGAATGTTTTGATAACTTGCACTTGTAAAGCATAAACACTATGCTTCACAAAGGCCTGCTTTGATACTGTGTGTCGAGAAGGTCACAGAAGTCACACAGAAACTTTCTTGGCTTCATATCACCCAGATCCTTTTGTCAGAGTCTGAGGACAAAGATATGATTCAGACACAACGGTTTCATGACAATATATTTTTTCAACTTACTGAGCTTTAATCTGAAATAGGGAAGGGGACTGATTAGTTCTGAAGTTATAGAATGACACAGTTTAGACTACACTGAATGTGAGGGAAAACTGGGCATGAATGGTGGTAAATTCCCTAGTATAGCTAGTATAGTGCCACTATACCACTGAAATGAGGGAAATTACTTTCTTTCTGCATTAAAAAAAAAAAGAATATGTTAATATTATTCCCCAAAAACTATTACTTTGTGTTATATACGATTTGTATAGCTCATTTGCTAAAAGGCTATGGTAGCAGAGTGTTTGCTGCTAACCTCGCCGCTTGATGTGCGTGTTCGTGCTCTGGGGCTGACAGAGTCTCCTATTCAATAGGTACCTAACCACTTGTCTTTATCAAGTGCCAAGGTTATTAATGAGTAGAGTGGTACCTCTCTTCCCCCTTTGTGCCTTTATGGCATGGACAGGGAAATCTTCACCCCTGAAGTCAACAGTACATCAGAAATGTGAATTCACTTTCAACCTGCCGACGTCAAAAAACGCAGGTTCCTGCACATGTAACATGGCAAATCCTTTCACATGCACTGTATTCAGTGTCACTGCCACTCACAAAAGCAGTTTACTGTAAGTTTTCATTTACATTTCATGTTCCATTTAGGTCAGGTTATTTTTTTTAGAATGTAACATAATTACAGATTTCTTTCAAGTCACATAAGGTTAGGTTTGGTCATACTAATGATCTCAGTACAAATATGAATAAGTTTACGCATAATGTAGTGTAACCACATCATTTGGTCTCCACTTGCATTATGCCTTTGTATCATTCGTACAAGATGATATGCGATTCATAGCGACCTCGATGATAAAGAGATAGAAACTGCCCCCAAACTATATGCTAGTTTTCACAGAGGTAGCATGATAAAATTCTGGAACGTATCTTGGTACAGTGTAGCAAAAACAAATTATTCACAGAAATATTCACAGATTTTCAAATACAAGTAGGAAGGACTGAAAGCAACTTCATTTTCACCACTACCCTTTTACACTGCTTGTCGTTGGGTTGAAATGTCAATTTTAGGTGCATTCGCAAAATTGCAAAAAGCAAATATTAACTTCGTCTTGTCTGTCCGCATGCAACACCTTGGCTACCACTGGACAGACTTTCATGAAATTCAATATTTGAGATTTTTTTTTTCCAAAATCTGTTGAGAAAATTCAAGTTTCATTAAAATCTGACAAGAATAACAGGTACTTTACATGAAGACCAATATACATTTTTGATTTTAGCTCGCTCAAATCTTCTCAGAGTGAGAAATGTTTCGGACAAAATTTGTTGAGAAAAAAAAACACATATACTTGATAGCTTTTTTTTTAAAATCGTGCTGTGTGTGAGATAATGTGGAAGAATATAGTACAGCCAGACAGGCCACAGATGACAATATAACACATGCGCATTGCATGCTGGATACCTAAGGCCACAAACACACACTCAGAATACGTAATACTTATTGCTTTTCCACTGCAACTATGGTTGCACGAATGCGCCTCTCTGTTATGTTATACATACGTTGCCTGTCTTGTTATCCATATTCGGAGCCAAACAAATTCTGGCTCCTGCGGATGTCAACTACAGCTGCACTGTGTCTGGCAGAGTAGCCGATAATTACGTTATAGTAACACCACCATTACAGTTAACTCCTAATATACTGTATGCTAAAATATCTGTAAACACAATGAATTGATTAGTGTTCTGCGTTATTCCATAAAAGAAGACAGACAAATGTGCAATATAAGTATGCCAGTGTTGACCACATACATTGAAAATAATCACATGTTGCTTCACAAATCTGGTGGCTCACTGAGTAGCCTTCTGGCCTCCTATGCTGGCACCCCGTGGTCATTCCCAGGTGAGAGAGGAATGTAGTGTCTTGTAAGAAGCTTGAGAAGGTGCAGCCTGCAAGTAACTTGAATGACGAGGTCAAGACATAACAAGGGCATTCTTGAAATGAGACCAACACCGAGTTCAGTGAGAAGTTATGTAGGATTGTACACAGGAAATAAAGAGGAGACAACGGGTGTATGACAGCTGTTGAGTCGCATTAGGCCTAACGCGAAAAGTGAGCCCCAGATTTTTTTAAAAAAAATTAAACTCTGTATAAATAGACCTAGTGATAATTTTGAATCCTCCTACACTGGTAGATCAATTTATCAATTAATATTCAATTTATCAATTAATATTCAAGTGCTACTTTTGAAGACACAAATTAAATAAACATAAAATGGAGTAAATTTCTGCTAATATATTGGTGTTTCCACGCAGCGAAGGGGGTATCAGGCAGAAAGTAATCTCATTAGAACTGCAAATAGTTACAGGTTTGAAAAATGCAATTGGAGTCAGATTGTATAAGCTGTCCCTGCAAGCAGGCAAATGAATTTCGGAGAAGTTAAATAGTATGTACTACCATCTGTTTCGTAATTCACGTCCTGGCCATTGGTTGGTTTCACTTGTTGTCGTCATGTTCATAGTCTACTGTTACGTGTGCACTGGAATGACTCGTGGACTGGAAGGTGTGTTAATGGACTGTGTGTAGGCATATAGGACATGTATTTTTATGTCAGCCCACAGGAGTATTTGTTTTGGTATTGTCGCATTTCATTGCACTTAGTAACAATTTTATTCAATATTCTTTCTGTGTAGTGCATGTAAGCATGTAGGTAATAATCTACAATAATCAACCAACAAAACGCACACAATTAGTCATTTATACATTCATAATTATATTCAAACAGTGAAACTCCATCTTTCGAACCTTACAGGTTCATCATCAGGGAGTATATCGAATAGTTTTTTATAAAACACACCAAACCATGTCCTTTCCACCGCACTTTACTGACACCTAGGAGAGACCCTGCATTGTTCTTCACCTCCTTTTTCAAATTCTTGAGCTTCCCTCCTTGATTCAGTGTCCTTACATTCCACGTTCCTATCTTGATGCTGCGATCTACCTTCTGTTTCTCTTTGTCTTATTTCTTGCTTTAACTTCTACCGTGGGGGTGCTTCCTCTAGAAACATTTCCGCAGGGAGCATCTCATATTTGTCTCTGTTTTTGGAAAGAGACTACCCAGGAAAAGTAATAATGTGGTACTTTTTCCATTCACTTTCCACATCACAGTACAGCAGGCATCCAAACCACTCTGGTCACATCTGATGCTATACAAGCATGAACCACCTCAAGCATCATTTGCTTCATGTTTCAAGTCATTACTGGTGTCACTGCTTCCAGCATTAGAATAATCTGTATTGAAGTTCCCTTCTCCTCGGCATCTCTCTTCATCTGGCTTCTTCCCTCTTGATCTGCCTGGTTTGGATACCTTACTGAAAACAGTGCGACCGCTGGCTTAACACTCAGGGTTACTGGAACTCACAACCCCCCTCATCACAGCAAGGTGGAGACACCATTGGAGGAGCTGCTTTCTATTCATTTTGTAACAGTCTTCACTTCTGCTTTGTGTACATAACTATTCTACATGAAATACTTTCAGTATACTCTGTGTTCTTCTACACATTACACAAGAGATCAAGCTTCATCCACCTAAAAAATAATGAGATGTACTTTCGTGCATTAAATAATATTTATAATATGTAATAACCAACAAATGCATATCATAATTTATTAATTTAAATAATTTATTTTATTGATGTGTTGGATTATTACATAGTATAAATAATAAGATGTGTCTTGTACAAAACTATTTGATGTATGCCCAGATGATGAACCTATAACATGTAAGAGTTGCACTGTTTAGTATAGTTATGATTGTATACATGACTAGTTGTGTGCATTTTGTTGGTTGATTATTGTAGATTACTGATCATAATGCATGGAAAGAATAGCATAAAGTTTATGTAGGTAATGTTTATGAAAGTTCTCTGTGTACTCTCAATTTTTGTTGATGGCTTCGTATGGTGGGACATGACATGATTATCAATATGTAAGACTGTGATGGTTGATTACATATAATACATAATATTCATAATATAGGAAACTGGGGGTAGAGTTTGTGTTTGCTGTGAATTACAAAGTTTTAATTTTGTGAGCACAACATAAAGTTAGCATATGAAGCAGAGTTCATGTAATTATAGATGTCAGGATAATGTTGGACGTTCAATTTGTAACACCTTTGCTCTGCAAGTATCACAAGCTTTCATTTAATCTGAACATTAAACCAGAACATGTCAGACATAAGAATTCAATAAGGTTGAAAGAAAGAGTGTAAGTTTAGATTATTATTTCTGTCAGTTGTAGTCAAATTACATACTGTGAAGACAGCTCTTGGAACCACTTTAATTAACGCTTAACCATTCCGGCCTCCTTCTGGTACAGAGTTATACTCCATGTTATCCATTTTCGAGTAATGGTCCTCTACTTGTATACTTGCTTGCTTTCATTGCAGATCTCTGCGATGTGGGAAATTCTTTATAAGATGTGTATTCAAGTGTATCCTGATTTGCATAAGGGTATAGTATCCAGTACTAACTGTACTATAATGTTGTTACACAGTTGCAAATTAAAGAATTTCTGAATTTCTTAACCCTTCACCATACAGTCAGCTCTTTTTAAAGAGTTAATTAAAGTCAGAACATATGTGCATAGCTTAACAGTTCCGGTGTTTTGCTCCATTTTTTAGAGTTACGCATCCGTTGTGTATTGTAAGGTAATAGACAAAATGGAATAATTTTGTGTCAACGGTGTTATTATTTCATTTTGTTTGCTACCATTTAACATACTAACCATTTTGTAAAAGTTAAGAAAACGGTGAAAATTATAATTTTGTACCGTTATATGAAAGTCATAAGAAAATTAAATGCGTGTGCAGTATAGGTTCGTTTATGTGGCATTTTGTTCACTGGCAAGTTCGCTCTAATGGCATATTTTTCAATAGTCTGTTGTGATTTACCCATCTTTCCATTTTTCCAACAATTTAACTTTGGTGATTAACAAAGTGATTTTTCTGGGAGGCAGTAAACACTGTGCTGTAGGTTTTACTGTTTGAAATGTTTTGTGAATATGTTTCCCTCTTTTTGTTTTATTTTTTCAACACAGCTCGCATTAAACTTACTTTGTACTAGTCACCATTCTATCTAGTGGCACACCCTATTCCGCCCCAGTTACGCTTGCTAAGCTTTCACCGTACCTCGTTCAACCCTATGTACTTCAACACCACAGAGTTATAAATTATTAAACTGAAAGGATTACAGAATACAGCTTCGACTAGCATGTATGTAATTTTGAATATCTGTTCTCACTGGTGTTCGTCAACTGTTGCGCAACCTTAAGTGGTTACTCACATGTTAAGTACTGGGACTAATTTTTTTGCACATTAAGTAACGTTTACAATCTCGTTGTGACATGCAGTGTTTTTAAATGAACTATTTATTTATTTACATTTATATCTGTTATTGTATACAATAGTTACTTCAGTTTACACGCCAAGTAAGTTTTGCACGTCTTTTACACTTTCTACCTTCTTTGGTTTAGCTCAACGAAGGACTGTGGAATGCAAAGAAATTCTGTTTTGTTGCGTTCTATTGCTTTATTTTAGCAACAGCCAAACCAAGAGGCGGAGTACTTTATCGTATACTTTCCATCTAAGCTAGGGAAATATATATATATATATATTTTTTTGTGTGCGTACCCAGTCGCAAAGCACAAAGTGTAAAAGACATATTACACGTGCATGTTGCTGTTATTCACCTCTCTTATGTTTCAGTGCTGTATTCTCTCCAGTCAGTTGTGTGGATCAAATTGTACTACCGCTAGTACCCCAGGAATTATTGAAAGAGGCCATGTTTACTAATCGATCATTTTGAACTGTGACTTCCGGTATCTGCTGAAGTAGTGTACTCTGTGAGTGCAATGGCGAGGGTAGAAACGGTGGTGGGCTTGTGACAACGAATGTGTATGACGATGAAGCGAAACAGAACATGAACATGCACTCTGGACTGATATTACTTGGTGTTACATACTCGTTAGGTGTTACAGGTACTGATGTTCAGAATTACAAGCACATGCTGTTATGTAGACGAGGTCTTGGGCCTTGTTTTGCGTAGGTCATATGCAGGCTGTCAAAATGTCTGCTTGATGTATTGCAGTAAATACCAGAATTTTCCTTCTTTTTTATAGCTGTTGTTGCTTTATCTGGGGAGTGTACTGATCTCCATGGCCGAACAATAGCACCTGGTCTGCATTACGTACCTGGTCCAGACACATGCACTTTATGTGTATGTGACAATGGTAGTCCAAAGTGGTGCAAAGCTGTGTTGTGTTCTCCACCACAAGTAAGTACATGTTTTGATGCCTTTTCTTGCTTGGTTGTAACTTGACTGTATTCTCAAATGTACAGAGATTATTATGAAAGGTGTGTGAATATAATACCATTAGAGGATATCCTATGTCTGGCAGTTTCATACCATACATAATACTAACATGACAGTCATACATACAGTTTTATAAGATTGGAGTGATGATAATACCATTGGATGCAGGATTCTAAAATTTAGTGTGGAATGGGTAGTAGAAGGCTACATTTAAAGTAACTGTTTTGGTGACACATATACTTGATAAATAGAGTATGTTCTAGTTAAAGTTGTTTTAGCTCAGGAATTGCATTATTGATAATGTATGTTTTTGCTATTCTTGCTGTATAGATTAAAGCACATAAAGTTAAGTAAGAATTATACGTGCTGGTCAGAACTTGTTACTGATGTAGGCTAGATTGTGTTATGAGACAATGTTACATTATTTGTTGAAAAATGCATACGGCAAAATTTGAGGGCATGCTTGTTGCCCTGATCTATTGTGTGTTTTTATATGTGAAGGGAAAGTTTAAAAATAAGTGATGTATAAATGATCCAAAGATTGTACTATGAATATGTTCGTTGGTTGTTAGCTCAGGCAGTTAGATTTGGAGTTTTTACTATAGAGTTGTGTTTTTAATTGCAAGTTACTTATGAAGTTTGCAGTGAGTGAAGTGACACAGAATTGTGTGTTTTCCAAGTTTCTGAAGCTCTCGCCCGCTGTTTATGATTCCACTATTGTTTCATGTTTGTCTTGTGCCACTCCCTGAGTTGTGTGACACCCTTATCCAGGCAGTGCATTATCACACTCTTAGTGTTTTAATTTGAGGAATTCCCATAACTTGGCTGGTTGAAAAATAAGGAAGTTTTTAATATGGGCATATACAGGAACATTTTTCTTTTGAAATCACGCATCATCAACATCAGAGCGTTTCACCTGATGGGAAGCAAGAGTGTGATAGCTGCTCTTACAGTTTGCTGTGAATGGGGGGGTCCACATGTTTTGATTTGATGTATTACAGTTAATATTATGTTTTTGTAAACAGTGTATAGAAGGTGCTGAAGATGGTTTCTTTTGGCTTACATACTCATGTCACAAAGTTCACTGCACATGACATTTCTGCTGATAATACTGAAGACACTTTTCTGAATACTTTTTCTGATAATGTTCAGTGCATGGGTTATTACTGTTCCCATTATTCTTTAAAGTGACCCACAAGCAAGTGCAAGCTTTGAAATTGGGTGAATGAGAAGGTCACAGTCTGTTTCTTGTTGTCATCAAGAGTGCTCTTTAAACAGTGCGTAGAATTGTTTAAGGTGTGAGCTGTTGCACTGATCTTACTGTAAAAAAGAAGTTATAAGTATTCCTGTAATTGGATAGGTGTTATAATGGTCAGAATATTTTTTATTTTTTTTTTTTACATGTGTAACATGTTTGTGAATTTATGGGCTCAGTAATCATAGTTATGCTCACAACACACCATCAGCCACCCTTAACATCATGTAGTGGCACTTTGTGGAATAACAAGGGAAACCTGTTAACTGTCGATGGAGATAATGGGAGCTTCTCTGCTACACAGAATGAGTGTGGGGTCTGTTTCTCCAGCATGTACCCTGTGAAGGTGCCCCTTCATTGAATTTATTCTTGCTTCAGGATATGTTTCATAGAATTTGTGAAGCACTGTTGCATTCTATAGCTGCAAGAGCTGGAGGTTTGGTGCATTTTGTGCTGATAACACTGACGTGTTTGTTGGCTGTGTGAGTTGAATGAGTGGTTTTCTTGGAGGTGTTTTCACTCTCACACCAAATGCATCTAGTTTTTCTTGGTTAGAACGTATCTGATGTGTTTTCTCTTATGATCTGTAATGTACCCTGTTGCCCAAAACTTTTTCTTTCATTTTTTTTTTTGTTGACCTATTTCAGACAGTTGCATCAGGAAACTTTCTGTAGGTATTGTACTTAGTGCATGTATTATAGAAATACACGTGTCGCTGTGATGGAATCTATGGTATGATGTAGGTGACTTCATTGAACACCTACAAACTATGCAATAAGTAGCATGGGAGCAAGCCAGTGAGTGGGCTTGACATGGTACATAAGTGACCCAGCTGGAAATGCCTTAACAATTGTGGATGCTTAAAATGATGGCCCTATACATGGGTCACTGTAAGTCATAGCAAAGATTTTTTTGGCCAAAAGTGTGGCAGTGCAAAAATGGAGTGTACATAAATGTCAAAAGCATGTGGCGTTACTTGTAAATGTTACCGTCGGCGTGTATGTACATGAAAAACTGGTAGAAGGTAAGCATACCACATGACCATTGGATCATTTTTTATTGTTATGTTTTGGCATACAGAGTGAATATGTAACAAGGAGTGCAGCACAAACTACTCATTCATAGTCTTGAAAAACCTTTAGAGTAGTGTTGCAGGTTGTCTACAGATCATTGCCAATGACAGGGAAGGTAGCAAACACCATTGTCATCACCTGACAAACTAATCTGTGCTATCTCAGGCCATACATGCCACACTGGTGTTAAAATACCCTTTGTGTTTGCAAATTGTTACCCATGCAATAGTTGCTTAGTTTTGGAATCAATGGACTAATTTGCAAACAGAGAGGACATTTTAGTAGCAGTTCAATGCAAGATGGTATATATCAGTGCTTAACCCTTACGGTACTAATGTCATATATATATATGGAGCGCATATTCTTGACGTTTCTAGATCAAACACAACGGCGCACCACAGTCGGTAGGACTTCTCCGGACGAGTGATCAGCTCGTCGCAGAGACCTCTACCTGACAACACACGACACTCACAACAGACAAATATCCATGCCCCCA
>Ga0268261_10003419_pt1 | contig 11684 bp, 9 predicted proteins | sample TergutNc150P1_FD_190353 | JGI IMG/M metagenome (GOLD analysis project Ga0268261, IMG submission 190353) | Nasutitermes corniger P1 segment gut microbial community from laboratory colony in Florida, USA - Nc150 P1 (SPAdes) (version 2) | ecosystem: Host-associated > Arthropoda: Insects > Digestive... | reverse complement strand
AAGTGGAGGGAAACCCAAACATAACACATGTGGAATGGTGAAATGTTTTGGACTAGTATCATATTCAATGAAAAAAATAATCCTTACAAAAGATATAATAAAGGAAGTGGATATTAAATGCCGTGCAGGCGGGGGGGGGGGGGGAGATGAAAAATATGAAGGCTGGGGTCAATGATGGTTTGAAAAATGCATTATTTGAATTGTTCCAACACAAGTGTGCTTACAGCATTCCGACTAACAAACCTAGCTTATGTGCAAAGGCCACAGAAGTTGCAGCGAAAATGGTAATTTCTGGCTTCAAAGCTTAACAGAGCAGGTTGCATCATAAAAAAAAAATCACATAGGTTACAGAAACGTTTGTGGTGAAAGTGGTGATGTAAATGAAGAAAATATAGAGCACTGGATTTAGGAGACCCTCCCAGGAGTGATATTAGGTTATGAATCCACGGACATTTTTAACATTGGATGAAACTGCCCATTTTTATTCACTGATGCCAATCAAGACCTTAACAATAAAAGGTAAAACCCATGAAGGAGGATATAAATTTAAGGACTAGTTAACCACACAGCTTTGTTGCAATGTCGACAGCACTGTAAAATTGAAATTGCTGATAAATGAAAAGTTTGCAAAACCCAGATGTTTAAAAAATAACAGCACTTTTCCTTGTCAGTAAAGCAATAATTTGAACACAAGGCACTTAAGGCAAGAATGGGGTGCTGTCAACATGTAGGTGCTACTTTTTACAGGCAAATACCCAGCACACCCAGCAGACACAGGGTTCCTCAGGAATATGCAAGTGATATTTTTTCCCCCCAGACTGCAGCAGCAAGTTGCAGCCCCTTGATCCTGGGGTGATTCACTTACTGAAAGCAAAGTACGGGACAGTTCTTGTGCATAAGGCAATTGCTGCCATACAGAATAAAAATGAGCTGAAACTAAACATTCTACAAGCAATGCACATAGTAGTTGCTGTGTGGAACTCAAGGGGCTCTGCAGTACTAAGAAATTGCTTCAGGAAAGTAGGGTATCTAGTCATCAGGACTCTGAGGTAGATAATGAGGAGACTGCAGTGAAAGATTGGAGGAAGCCAATTTCAAACCCAGCAATTAAGTTCTCAAATTTTGTGAAAGCCAATGGAACTGCTGTGTCAGTAGCCCCTGTGACCATACAGAGACTGTCAGTCAGTGTAAAATATAAACTGTGAAGAAAGTGGTGGCAGTGATGAATAGGCCCATGAGGAACTGCCAGTTCCCATGTTTCATAAAGCAGTCTCAATATTTGAAGTTGTCAGGAGATACCTGTGCTCCTGCAAGATCAATGATGCCAGTTTGGGCAGACCTGGACGTATGGAGAGTGATACTGTTTATTCATCAGAACCAGCCAACAGAGCAGTCATCACTCCATGATTATTTTGAAACATAACACTCCAGGTATACATGCAAGTCCTACTGTGTTCACACTTTCTGTAGTGTTGTTGTTCTAAATGGAGTCATGCTCTGCAACACCTACATGTTATTCTCTTTCCAGACATCCTGACAGAAGAATCAGCTAGTAGAATACCTTGTGTAGAGAAACCCTAATTTTAGTTAGTTTTTCAAGCTTTTTTTCATTCATATAAAGCATCAATATAAAACAGATTGAAGAAAAGCATTATCAGGTACAAATTTATAGTGAACATACTGTTATAGTAACTACACTAGTAATTTTCAGTTTGATTTTAACACAGACCTCTTTTAAGGTCTTTCTCAATTTAAGTTACAAAAAGCCTTTCCCCAAGGAAAACACTGAATGGGGGTTATAATGTAAGTGTTCAGTCTTGTAGGTGTGTCCTGTAACCACATGATACGAGCACTGAATTGGTCCATAGATGAACACCATCAATGGGTGTGCATATAATAGGCACAACCTTCTTGATCAGCTTGGTGAGCAGCTGGGCACTGCATAGTTGAAGCCTGGGAATTAATTTCTATTTCACTGGAGATACTCTTTTGAACACAGGAGGTGAAAAAGTAGTTCACCTTCACACTTCATGAATGTAAATATAAACAGGCCCCAACGGCCCTTTCCAACGCATCTAAAAACCATGAATTTGTATGTTAGTCACTTCACCCTTAACCTTGACTAATCTGGGAACAGAGATATTGGTCAGTGTTGGAAGCTGCTGATACAGTTTCCACCCTGTTTCTTGAACATCACCTGGGAACAGTTCGTCCCAACTGAGTTGGCAGAGCCGCAACTGTTAAATGAATACCTTGCAGCGAACTATCACTGGTCATAAGCATCCTGTAGGATCATGAGTGTGTGAAATAATGGCTAAAGATGTTCTCTTCATGACAGAATCATGACGAGGTTTGACATTTATCTTTTACTGAAATGTGTCCTGTGAAGCATACCATAAAAGTACAAAAGTTGTTTAGTCCATCATAGTGACTGAAGTTGAAGGGAAATTGAGATCCACTTAGATGCCCTGGTATGCCTTCAAGAACAGCCAGGTGACTGACACACCATTTGAGTAATGGAAGGTCCCCCTTTACCAGGATGTAAATTATTTCTTCTTGCAGCTTTTGAGCTTCTGAAAGGCTATGTAATTCTGTAAATGTATCTTCAACATGTATAGCACAACATATGACTTCAGATGTGTGAGGGTAGGTTGTTACTTCTTCACTTGCCAGCTGATTTAGACATCTTGTTTCTAGGAAAGATATCAGAGCTGTACTGTAACAGTGACTAGTTGTTTTAGTTTTAGTGGCTCGTCAACAGAACTTCACCATAGCATGTGCTGCAGATCACAATCTTCAGGATGTACTCAAATTTATCAGCATATGTTGAATATATCAGCTGTCATTGCACATGTGAGTTCCAAATCTGAGCACAATGGACAGAAGCTCTTGCTGTATTGCTTGACTGTTCATGAGCATACCATTTAGACAGACCCCTTACTGATTTTTGCGCGGGTGTACGAGAAGAATCCACCTGAGATGAGTTTCTTAAAGGAGTGGGTGATTCTTGCCATATTTGTAGCATCCTTTCTTCATTAAGTAAGGGAACAATTCAGATCCTATTAAATATCAAACCTTCCTGGAATGTTGAGTTCATCATCCATCAAACAAAAGTCCTTGGATAGCTTCAAGCTGTTGATGGCATGGGGTAAGGGAAGGCTACCTGTCAGAGTGGGTAAAATAAAACACATTACAACATTAGTATAATTATTGTCCTTCGAACTGAACTTAATGTCAACACTGTGAGTAACTGCTGAACATGTGTTACTGTAGCACTAAGGAAAATGAGAGAATGATTGTGTATGGTCAACTACAACGGACTTAGGAGGAAGTGCTCCTGGCATATTACAAAAAACCATCCCAGCATTCAACTGGAATGACAGAGAAAGACAATAACTCAACCAAGACAGCCATTTCCAAAAACAAACTTCAAAATGACCTTCCAAATATACATTAATTGCATTACTGCTACCCCACACCAGCTTAGTGGTAAGGAGAAGGGAAGAAAGAGCTGATTACACAGCAGATGTATCTGAATTACCTGGGGTCCTTTGAGTAGGTCTGTTTGGTGGGTTTCTTGTTCTCTGACAACCCATCTGCCTTCCCCTCCAGATCAGACTGTCCATCTCTCTCCTGTTTCACATCTTTCTTTTCTTTGTCACGGTTCAGAAATGGATTCTTCCAGCTCGCACTCATCTCTGGACTAGAGTTTGATCGTCGAACAGGATTGCGCAATTTGCCTGTAGAATCTGCTGAACAGTAAAATGTGGGGCATTGCCACTCTTTTACACCCTTATAACCACAGGTGTACTACAGCCCACTTTACAATATCTGTTTGATCAGGTTTAACCTGCATGTTTTTCTGTACACCATACATCTGTTTCAATCAATATCAAAATTCTTTTATTTGTCAAAAGAAGTGGCAATTAAAATAAACAAAAATGTATCAGCAATCACAGAATAAACATTCAGGACTAAGTTATAATGTAAACGTGTATTTGAAAAGTGCCAGAATTTAAATTTCATGCACCTATGTGGTACTACATGTTTTGCAATATGCACTTGTGGTGTGGCCAAACACATTAACTTTATGAATTTCTTCCATCTGAAATTTAATGCACTACATTTCAGGGACAGGATCAGTCCCCATCTTTATGCTTCACAGCAAGATGAAGTTCTGAACATACCACTTTTTGAAACAAGGGGGTACATGCCAGGTCCATAAAGTTAACAAGTTCAGATGTCACACAAGATCGTCACATCCCTACAGAATAACACTACTGGCAGTTTACTTACTACCATCAACCTCTGCTTCTTGATCATCATGGGTTGTGTCTACTGCATCAATACTCTCACGAGAACTTTGTCGTGAGGGACTTCGCTTTATGGGAGATCTTGGGATGGGCAATGGTACCGTATCCGAAAAAACTGTGTGAGTACTAGGTGACATGTCGAAGTTCCCTTCAAAATGATGAGCGAGAATAGCCTGCATATCAAAACAATATATAATGTAATGACATATTGTATTTATTTCACGCATTCCTCATCTGCATCTCTCAGTTTGCAAGAACTGATGTTTAGGTTCCTACAAGAATGGATAAAAAATTAAAGCAATACCAGGCAGGATCAGAAAGTATCCAGACTGAGTGCATGTTTCTAGTGCTTTAAGTTGCAATGTGATGAGACTTTCTTGAGTATGTCTGAACATGTTCCTGTGTTTCCTCAATAAGTGAGCCCTCAGTGCAGCCGCTATGTCTGAAGCTATCAATGCAAAAACAGTAGTGTTTGTGTTGGGCATCATATTCACACTGACTGACAGCATGCAACAATGCATGTGATTCAGATTTTGTACAAAACTCACAAAAACAGAAACTGAAACCTATGAAATGTTGAAAACTACCTTTTTATAGGATGCCAAGAGCCAAAGGCAAGTTTTTGAGGCATTCAGCCAACTTAAAGATGGGTTTATAGCCAAAGAATATGAAAAGCATTCTATATGTTCTTCATCAAGCAGAAATGACAAAGAGATAGCAAAAGTGTGTGGTTTTGTGCAAGCAGATCACAGACTAACCATTAAAGAAGCAGTGGAGGAACTAGGAATTTCCTTTGGCTCATGCCATACAATTTTAAGACCTGATTTGGGCATGAGATCTGTGTGAAGATCATCCCACAGCTCCTGACAGCACATCAAAAGCACTGTTTGTAGCTTCTGATTTGCTTGCATGTGCAGATGCATACCGGAATTTATTTAAAAACATTGTAACTAGTGATAAAACACTGCCATATGGTTATGACCCAAACACTAAACAACAGTCATCACTATGTTTATGATTAAATCCATTTCATACATAAAATGAACATTTTAAAATGTTTTCAACAACAGTACATATTTTGCAATCAGTGAGGTAATACGTGCTTATTTCATCACTTATAGGATTGGTCTTAAGTTAAAATTTGCATTTCACATATGCAATATGCAAGATGCATATAATCCTAAGCCTAGACATCATTATGGAATACATCTCCATCACCATGACACAAGAAACGGCACCCAAGTGTGATATAAGAGAAAGGTGATGTTTATCCCACTTCTCCATTACGAAGGTACTCTGCATCGTGAATATGATCCGCAAAGCTAAACTGTACAACAACATATTTATTTAGAAGAACAATGATGTCTCCATGATGTAATTTGCCATAAATGACCAAAATACTGGGTGTCTGGTAAATGGCAAATTCATCATAACAATGAACCAGTGCAATTGGTCCAACTTGTGCAGTAGCTTTCAGCCAAGCACCATATATAAGAGGTGTGTCAACCCCATAATCCCCAGACACAGCCGCATGTGGCACTTTTCCTCTTCACCAAAATTAAAAACACTTGAAATGTAGAAGATTTGAAGATGTGGAAACAATCAAACTGAATGTGATGCAGTGACTTTTACACAGATCCCCCCACATAAAAGTATAAGATGTGCTTCCAGCAGTGGAACTGCCACCAGAATGAATGTATCCTAGCAGAAGGGGCCTAATGTGAAGGGAATTTGTCCTCCATCAAGATTAAGTTAGTATTGAAAGTTTCACAGAGTCAGTCCAGATACTTTTCGAACAGGTTTCATTATGGTCTTTTGCTGCGGTGCAGAAGACATCTGTGTAAATTTGCAGACATTTAATACTGGCAACCATTAGTACGTCTGAACATAAACCATCAAGAGATGATGTATGATTATGGCAGGGGAAAAAGTATATGACATATGGCTGGTCCACTACAAAGACCAAAACCAATGCCTGCCTTTGCATTACTCTTTAAACAGTCCAGACTCTGGCTGTTTCTTATACCAAAATTCTGTACTTATTCCTGTACACACATCCCCCCCCCCTCCATTTATAGTCAATTTCAGTGCACTAGGATCACATATGGTACATTACAATATGAATTCATGAAAACCTTCAATAATTAATACAAACATGAGCATACGTCAAGGATGAAACCAAGAATATTGTTTTAAATTCTTTTATGTTATGGCAAAGTGTCATTAACACTCATTTCTGCATCTGATTTACTCACACTGCAACAAAGTTGACTGTATATTAAGGGTCACTCATTGCTACAGCTTAGTGTACTAGCACTGAGCCTTACAATAAAGACTGTACACTAAAAATGGTCATTAAAGAAAAACTACTTTGAAGTCAAAACTTTCATTCTAATTTAAAATGCAACTGCAAGAAATAATTATCTGTTTTCTTCAAACCAACATTTAACGTGCTATTTCTCTTACTCCAAGTTACAATGTAACTTGTTTTATAAGTTGGTGTAAGAGAAGTGGTGCCTTGTAACTTGGTGTAAGAGAAGTGGTGCAATAATGTTTGATGAACACAGATAATTATGGACATAATGCACAGTATAGATAATGTAAGAGATATTCCCAGACTGATACATACGTCATATTCACTTTCTGCTAGGTTCTCACTGTTAATCCTGGCATGTCCAGACACAAAATTCCCAAACTGCTGCTCCTTTCTGCTCGCAAGAGAAGGCATGAAGAGAGTTGTAATATCCGTGAGAGGGAAGTCAAGGGGTGATGTCTGGTAGTGACTATGGTTCTGGATGCGCATTACCCATGACATGTCACCTATATAACATCAATATACACATACAGTACTGACTACCATAACTCACAGACAACTAGTGCAGTGCTTTTCAACCTTTTCTTAATGTGTACCACTACCACAAACAAAACATGTGTGCATACAACCAGGTACTGAAAATATTAACAACATACAATTTCTGCTTTCTAATAAAACTTTTTATAGAGTTAACATTGTTTTCTGGCATTGAAGAAATCCCCCAACTTTTCTTTTGTTGATTTCTAGTATGGAGTAAAGAAGACTTCACTGAATTGTTAGAAAGTATCACACCACATATGACACAGAAAGGTTGCAGTTCATCCCAACCATTGTACAAGAAAATTCCCATTCTGAGTATCCCTCATCATTTTCCTTTAGATTTATTTTACTGCTATTTTGTTTTTCCACAGGTGTTTCATCTTGTCCTGTAAAGCTGGCTAACACTTAGCTGGTACCATTGCTGTGCATTCCAGATGAATTACGACTTCTTTCTTTCTAATTAAAAACTTGTCCACTTTGAATTACACCAATTAATGAATTCAAATAATTCAGACTATACTCAAAAAACCAAAGCTGCTACACATGTATGTGCACTGAACTGCAGCAATGCAAATGAAAAGAAAAACTCTGACATGTAATGTTAGTAAATTACAAGAAAATATCTTGAGTCAAAATCGCTCCAGTGGCTATGTCAAAAGGTCAGTGTAGTAATAAATCACACAATGACCACAATACTAAGCCTGCTACAGTGGCTTAATGCGTACTGGCAACTGGTATTAAAACCTCTTATGACATGGTTTCCCAAACTGTGGTGTGCATACCACTACTGATATGCTAACCATTCTTCACTGCTATGCAGCCTTAATCAAAAAATAAAACAAGGATAAAAATTTCAGAAAATAAGTAAAATGTAAGCCACATACATTTCAATTTCAAATTTTGTATTTACATATAAAAACATAATTGGTGGTCACTCTAAATGATAAATTTCATTTAGGTGCATGCCACTGAAAAAGTATGAGAACCGCTGTCGTAGAAAAAGGTAAAAGTGAAGATGAAGGTAAAGACTTCCCCATCAATGCCTTGAAGGCATATAGGGGAAGTGGAGGTACAGCTCCACTCATTCTTAACCTCAGTGCTAGATGGTTAACTCAGCTTTAACCTCAGGGAAGAGCCCGTAGTACCAACTGAATAAACTGAGTGGGATCCAGAACAGGTCCGGAAATTTTCAAAAAGAGAAAAATCTCTTGCCCCTGCTGGGAATCAAAGTTATGTATTACAATGTTGCCTTGATTGCTACTGCCCCAGTTAGTGGAATTCTGGGTCAGCACATTTAGGCTTGAGCATCTCACAAAATATTTACTGATTTCCTACTTGCTGCTTCCATTTCCACACTCAAAATCCAGCAACCAAATACTGAACATGAGTCTGAAAGGGTTGCACTCTGTAGATTCCATTCAATGGTCACCATCAATAGGGATGTCATGGCACAGCAAGATGAGTAACCAAGGTATTCTCAGTTCCACTGGGTGACACACAGTTTGACACATTTCAAAATGTTACAATACTTGGCTGACAGGTATGATTAGATGACAAACAACAATCTGTATTTATGTTCAATAACATAGTGTTTGGTATGCAATTTGTAAATTTTTTCATACACTACAATTACAACAGACACGACATGCAATTAAGCTACTTAAAATTGAATTATGAAAAAAATGCTAATTCACAAACATCTTACACAACCCTTGATGTACATTCTGTTCAATATAAACCAAGCGGCCTGATATTTCGAACGTCCCACTCAGGCAGTGACGTGACATACAGTTGCCATCATAATTCGAGTAATTTTACTTTCCCCATATCTGTGCATTCGTGGTGTTTCTCTTTCTTCCATTCATTACAATCAATCACGCCGCGTATATATTAATGCCGTGTTTTAAAAAGGCACATTTTTTAAAATGTGTTATTGTCCACTAGAAGGCCACATGGAAGAAGAATTATGAACTTGTTTCAAAAGCTAAAATTGAGCTCCACCTGTTCCAACAGTACTTCACTCACCACACCCCACCCCTGAAACAAGGCGAGAGTGAAACCACCCTCAGTACAGACCTCCCCAGCACACACATCATATGCTCAACAATTCCTTTCCGTAAATGTTTCAATTCGTGCAGCCCAATGTCAGATCTCATGACCCGCTATGGCCCGCAAGCAACAACAAGATTCACATGCCCAGTTTTAGTCCCACCTGAACACAAACCCTCTAAATCAGAATGTCAGTAAACAAAGAAAAAAGAATTATGGAAAAATAACAGAAATATCTGTGTCACTCGCATTTCTAACCCTGCCAATGGAGCAAAAATAACTTTTGAAACATATACCATGTAATTAAATAAAGGTTGTGTTACTGCATAGTTTAATTGTGTTTGTGCATATAAAACATATTCAAAAAGAAAAAATTATATGCTGACACTGGGACTCGAACCAATGTAGTTTGTTTTCGAAGAGCATTGCCATCACGTGTTAACACACTCGGCTACCTCCGGGTGCGGCAAACAACCACCCTTTTGCAACACCCATTCATGGAAGCAGAGCTAGCAAGCCACACGCCTCGGAAAATTAATGATCTTTAATTCATGTTTTAACTTCAAATTAAGCAAATGTATTGGTATCTTTGGTTAATATACACGCGGCGTGATTGACTGTAATGAATAGAAGACAGAGAAACGCCATGAATGCACAAATATGGGGAAAGTAAAACTAATCTAATTATGATGGCAACTGTACGTCATATGACTTCCAGTTCTGGACTTAGGAAATTTCAGGCCGCTTCATTTTTGTTGAACAGAGGGTACCACTGGTTGAAAAGCACTGCTCTTGTATGTTGAACAAATGTCCATTAACTTAACTCTTTAAAGACTCAAATTAACCTGAATTATATGTAAAGACCCAGTTCGTACCACCCAGTAAACACACTCCATCTTGTTTATAAAAACCAGTCAGTTAATAATGTATAGGGAAATAATTACTGCTTGTTCTGAGATCTGCACAAAACACATAAATGCACTGTTTGGGCAGAACGCAGAATTGTTGAATGTTAAACTGGTGGTACATATAGTAAACACTGGACTTCACAGGGGATCATCTAGTTTTCTCAAACCTTTTCTTTTCTGTCTATCTCTTTCTTTCTTTCTTTCTTTCTTTCTTTCTTTCTTTATTTCTTTCCTTCTTTGCTTGCTGTCTTGATCTTCTATTCCTCTGTTCTGCGAATTCCTTTCTGTTGTGAAACAAATTTATTGATTCACCATATAAGCAAAAAACCTGTATTAAATGATATACATGATGAAACATGTTTAACTAGATATCCAACCAATTAATGTTATGTTTAAACATTCAGCTTATACTGCCCAATAAACACTCTCCGTCTCGGTTATAAAAACCAGTCAGTTAATGCCGTAAAGTTAAATAATCGCTGTTTGTTCTGAGGTCCATATAAAAAACATAAATACACTGTGTGGACAGGGCGTAGAATTTTTGGTTGTTAATCCCGGTGGTATAAAAAGTGACTGCTGGCCTTTAAAGGGTTAATTTATTTATTTTGGAAGCAAATACAGGCTTTTTCTGTGTGTTTACACACCAGTCCATGCATGCATGTGCAGTTCCTCCATATTACTTTGGATATCATCATGTCATAGGAGGCTATCTCTGCTTTTCAATACTACTATTTATTTGCGACATTCAATAATACTATTATGATGGCCATACAAACTTCTAAGATGAAAGCAAGACAGGCACAGGATTATAAATAATCTTTAACAACATACAACTTATATTAAAAAAGCCTTTACAGACTCTAAAATAACAGCAGTGAATATGGGGAATACGCATTTAGGGTGCGTACACACCAACAGAGTTGAGTCGAGTCCAAACCAGTCCAGCCAGACTCTTGAGTCACGGGGTGTTCACACCGACTGAGTCGAGTCCAATCAAGTCTGCGCAATTTCCAGTGGGTTTTTAGTAATCTTTGAACAGTGAAAAATTAAAGAATTCTAAAACAATGGAAAATTTTAACATGTTTGTTTTGCACACGATTATGTGGAGAAAGAGGTGGTGTCGTAAGAGACGGAACATGTGGGTGCACCCGATAAACACAAAAAAACCAGAATTTGGAATATTTTGCCACTTATACTGGAATATGCTCGAGGATGAAGAGAAATTTAATAGCTTTTTTTAGAATAAACACTGAGCAATTCTACCATCTGTCACAACTGGTGGAAGGGGAAATATGAAAACACAACACCAACTATACAAGAGCGATTTCACGTGAAGAACGATTTGCAATTTTTTAAGGTATGTGCTATAAAAATCTGTAGGAGACAAGAAGAGGATTCTCGATACTACTGGAGCTACCCTTTTTCTTAGTGTCCTGATAGTAACATTATTTACTTCTATTTACCTTTTATTTCTTCAATTCTATATATACTCATGTATATATATAAAGACACAGGCTGCTATATATATATATATATATATGTATATATTCATTCATTAGT
>Ga0268261_10003418_pt1 | contig 11685 bp, 8 predicted proteins | sample TergutNc150P1_FD_190353 | JGI IMG/M metagenome (GOLD analysis project Ga0268261, IMG submission 190353) | Nasutitermes corniger P1 segment gut microbial community from laboratory colony in Florida, USA - Nc150 P1 (SPAdes) (version 2) | ecosystem: Host-associated > Arthropoda: Insects > Digestive... | reverse complement strand
CCAAAAACCACATTGAGAGCTGAATTATAGCCATAAACTATATCTGAATCCAGGAGTTCGTCTAATGTTTCTAACTTCTTTTCATATTTCGGTTCCACCAGATAAGAAACAAAGAATGATTGGAATAGAGTGCTGATAGCGAAACAAAAACAGACGTACATAAAGAAGAAAACTCTGCGGCTAGAAGTTCTGGGCTGCTGTACAACAGACACTCCCAAAAACACAGCCCAAGTATTGTAGAAACATTGGGACAGTGACCGATATGTGTGTCTCATTACACACAGACCGGTAGGGGCCATTGCCGGCACACCAGAACACAGCTGCTGTTAGCAGCAGCACAACGCCCATTGTCAAACAGACAGACAGCGAGAAAGTTGTGAGTACCTTTTCCGTTCCACGAATAACTTTTGGGCAAGGAAGAAACATATTAGCATTCAATTGTTTATAGGGTATTGTAGTGTCAAATGAAGACGACACAACGATAGGGATCAGGAAAATTACTCCTGTTACAACGTCAGATAACCCCTCATCTAATTCACCTAATGTTTTTACATACGAGTAGAGTTCTACATTTAGAGTTGGTGGAATGGAAATTGCTGTCAATTTCACTTTCTCGCATACAAATTTAAGTATCTCGACAGCTAAGCCTGTCAATTTGTACGAATCTCTCCTGTCATTCTGTGTGTAATTCTCTGTCATCACATAGGGGTCGATTCCTATGGCACCTATTTTAATGGGACAACCCATGAAATTTTTTGAAACTTTTGAAGGGTACAGATGTGCATTTTCTGAAAATCTGCCATTTTTTCAAAGACCCATTCGTCTAACAGAATGACGTCTTGTACCTCTCCACACCCTCCCAATTTAAATGGGAACCAAGTGTACAAGTTCAGCCTGTCAGATGTTGTTGTCTTTGTGGTGCTCAAAGCATGCAGTGGACGATATGCAAATTGGTTTGGGATCACGACCACCACGTTGACAATTCTGGCCATTTGCCAGAATATGGAACATATTTGAGCAGCCAGTAAGTGTGCTGGTTCATTGCTGTTCTCAGTTGCCACCACAAGAAACCTTACTCTAGGGTTCCACGATGTGCTGTATTTCAGATTCTCCACCTGATTTTCAAGCGTCTCGTTTAAGCTGCCCGCCTCTTCGTTCCACACAAACAGAATGTAACTGTGGTGTAAAACTGATGTGTCTGCAGTGTCCTCTCCACTTGGTCAGAACAGTTCAATAGGCCATCTTGTTCCCTCGTGTAATTTTCCCAATAAGACGTTCACCGTCTGCAGATCGTCCCTCTGTGGCAGAGGTTCAGTGAGAGTGCTGCGAGCCACGTCCGGCATTTTGCGCGGCAACGAGACAACGATAGGTGTTCCTGGTGAGAAGTGTCTGCGTGCGACGGTCGACACACACAGGACTGTGTGTAGCTGTTCTGTGGTTATCGTGCTGTCTGTCAGCGCTACGGCAGCTTGAGTGACTGCAGTCAGCAGCAGCAGCAGTATGCTGACAGCGGTGTCGTATCCTGCCATCTGCAAAGAAAAGTGCATTGGCACGTAAAAGAGTCATCGATTCATCTGACGTCCAAATTTAATAATAATTTCAGTTATTGTTTATTGGAATGTAAAGCCATATAATTTGTTAGAACAATCGGAAAAACATTTTGTTGCCAAGTTCATTCTTCCACCCCGACGGTGAACGAAGAAGTGTTCGTAACTTTCTGCAAGTGTCCACTGTGTCACACCCCAGCAGACGACAGCCATCACAGTGAATGGCAGCAGAGCCACAAATATCAACGCTGCTGTTATTTACCGAATTTTACTCTCTGCATATTACGAAGTCAGTTTTATTTTGGTTTAAGTATTTTGTTGCTTGTAACCTTTCGAAATTTAAATGTTAGCACGAACTGTGCCTTAGGAGTGTACGAATAAGGTAATTTTGGGTAGCGCTTAGCCAAATTAGTGACAATCTGTAAGCAGTCCGCAGTTTCACTCTTCTGCAGCACGCCACGTAATTACATTGCTGCAGCAGCTAGCTGATCTTTGTTGTGTATCGCATTTTGCTGCTGTCTGTACTACATTTACACTGCACGGTGCAGTTGCGCTGCTTATTGGAAACGTTAATCTGATTGGTCTGTGTGAATCACAAGTCCACGTGTTCTGTTGGTTCTTACTTCTGCAAGCACCAATAATAATAATAATAATAATAATAATAATAATAATAATAATAATAATAATAATAATAATAATAATAATAATAATAATAATAATAATAATAATAATTATTATTACTATTATTATTATTATTCCGTTCACGCCATAGTCCTTTCGAGCTATATCGGTTCCCTCTCAGCTATCGCCTTGCCTCTCTGTATTTCGTCTTCCTGCAGGTGTAAATTGCGGCGACCTTCAGTATGTCTTCCTTCACCGGCCTGGATGTGTTCTGTCCAGTTGCCATCATTATCTCTCTATTTATTCGGTTCTCAAGTTATATTTAACCTTTTGGCACCGGATATTTACGTTTAAATTTTAGCACACCTGTATGTAAAATGTGAATAATACAGGAACCAAAAAAGGTAGCATTATGAAATGAACGGCATTTTGAAGAGAAAAACTGAGAGTGTGCAGCATGTTTAAAATACTCAGTCCTTATATTTGTTGAAAAAAATATATATAAAATGCAACATCTGAAGGGTAGCGGTACGCCCGTCCTATATATAGGACGCACGCTTCTTAAAGGTTAACTGTTGTCAAAAGAATTTTATTTCTGAAGCCTTTGTGTGATTTCTACTCCTTAATCTCTCATCATTCACAAACTAACCAACGAACTCCATGGAGCAGAGTCTTCTTGGGAAGCTAAGATTCTTTCACTCACTGACACAATCTCCTATTTTTCTCGACTTTGCCCCTTGCATAAAATTTAAAAATAACTTCGTTTCGGATGCCGAATATGCTTCCATCATCAGGCTTAGAAGGACCTAACCTTGTAGACCTCTTAGATCGATTTATTCTCAGTCACTGGTACCATTTAATCACTCAAATTGTGAAGACATGCACCTCAGATCAAACACCGCCCAGATTTATACACATAAATAAGAGCCATGTATTCAGACTGACGTACAAAATAGGGAGGATGTGTCAGTAGTTTACACACCATCCTCAAAGCCCTATAGTCTTGAATTAACAGTTTCTCAGCTAGTCAAGAAATTCCCCATTCTAAAGAAACCGAAGTTTTTTAATTTTCAAATGTCCCACCACCTGTCCCTGCCCTGAACAAAACTGAAGCTTCGCCATCCTATTCTTTCGAGACCCATTTTAATATTATCCATAGCCCAGACCCATGCCAAATCTCATGTTCAATTCCCATTCCTTATATCGTTGCAGAGGATCAGTTCCGTTCGAAGTTTGTGAAATGTTTCGTAACGCAGCTAGCTCTTTAGGTGTTCAGTTGTTAGCACCTCGCGTAACCACGAAACTGGAGGACACCCCTTGTCGGATGTCTGCTGCTGTTTACTACCAACTACTTTTCTTATCTGGTCACAGTCTCCATCTCAACCTGAGGACGCACCACACCCTGATGACATGGACGCAATTAATGTGGCTGATAATACACTCCTATTATCATCATCATTATCATCAATTATTATTTTCAATAACAGTAACATAATTGCATAAATTATTTATTCCTCAATCCGACCCTAAGTCTATTATTAACGCCTTACTACCATTGTCTATTATTGGCCACTTTTTGACATCCAGTCTATCATTCACTCCTTACTGACATTCAGTCTATCATTCACTCCTTACTGACATTCAGTCTATCATTCACTTCTTACTGACATTCAGTCTATCATTCACTCCTTACTGACATTCAGTCTATCATTCACTCCTTAATGCCATCCAGTCTATCATTCACTCCTTACTGACATTCAGTCTATCATTCACTCCTTACTGACATTCGGTCTATCATTCACTCCTTACTGACATTCAGTCTATCGTTCACTCCTTACTGCCATCCAGTCTATCATTCACTCCTTACTGACATTCAGTCTATCATTCACTCCTTACTGACATTCGGGCATCATTCACTCCTTACTGACATTCAGTCTATCATTCACTCCTTACTGATATTCGGTCTATCATTCACTCCTTACTGACATTCGGTCTGTCATTCACTCTTTACTGACATTCAGTCTATCATTCACTCCTTACTGACATTCAGTCTATCATTCACTCCTTACTGGCATTCAGTCTATCATTTACTCCTTACTGACATTCAGTCTATCATTTACTCCTTACTGGCATTCAGTCTATCAATCACTCCTTACTGACATCCAGTCTATCTTTCACTCCTTACTGACATCCAGTCTATCATTCACTCCTTACTGGCATCCAGTCTATCATTCACTCCTTACTGACATTCAGTCTATCATTCACTCCTTACTGACATTCAGTCTATCATTCACTCCTTACTGACATTCAGTCTATCATTCACTCCTTACTGACATCCAGTCTATAATTCACTCCTTACTGACATCCAGTCTATCATTCACTCCTTACTGACATTCAGTCTACCATTCACTCCTTACTGACATTCAGTCTATCATTCACTCCTTACTGACATTCAGTCTATCATTCACTCCTTACTGACATTCAGTCTATCATTCACTCCTTACTGACATCCAGTCTCTAATTCACTCCTTACTGACATCCAGTCTATCATTCACTCCTTACTGACATTCAGTCTATCGTTCACTCCTTACTGACATTCAGTCTATCATTCACTCCTTACTGACATTCAGTCTATCATTCACTCCTTACTGACATTCCAACATGACGAAATAAAATACATAACGCCCATAACTGGCAGGAAAATTTTCATAAAACTGCATAAATTATTGCAACAACCGTTTGTCACTAAGATACTTTCTCAACTTGAGATTTGTTTAAGAAAATCGCACAATCGGTCTACGGACGAGACTGGGGACGAAACGATCCCAGAGTACGAATTCCTGTAAGGGCGAGTGTTTTCTCTCTGTTGCAATACGTCCGGAGTGGCTCTAGGGTCCGTACAGCCCCCTGGTTAGTATGTAATGGCCTTTTTCACCGGGAATAAAACGGTCGGGGCGTGACCCTAACAACTCACCTGTATCGAGTGCAGAGGTGATGCTCATTACAAAGGTTCCGTTGCTTTTCCGTTTCCAGTGAAATGAGCAGCAGTAGGTGAAGGCTGTGCGAGTTTTTGGAACTGACAGTACGGTAAAAAGTGGGCCTGCGGCAGTGCAGATTGGTACAGCGCTGTTGGTGAAGGTTAGTGTCTTTCGGTGTAAACTGCTTAGAGCTTCAAGTGTTGGACTGCATGAACTGTAAGGAAAGAGGCAGCAATCTGCTGCGAAATTTGATATTTATATACCGGTCAGCATGGAACGATATCTGGAGAGACTTTAATATTTAGCAGTTCTGTTCAGGACACACTGGAAATTTGTCGAAATATGTTATATTTTTATAATATTAAAAATGACTTTTTCCCACGTAATTTACGGGCCTTGTGAGCCCTCAAGGTCGCACCCCAAGCCGAGTTGGAAAGCGCTAGATGGAAAACCGGGGGCTCGCACTCTTAAAATGCCTTTGACCCTTTGGGCCGCTTAAATCCGTGACGCCGGCTAATGTGGGTGATTGTTACCATACACATAATCAACACAGGATCAATTCCAAAACACTGAATATATATGTATTATAACAGAATAGAATGTATAACAACAAATCATAAATAAACCATAGTACAAAGTCCCCAGCTTACGGCCGTAACAATATCAAATATTTACACAGAGGCACTCCTAACTCTCTCGTAACACACACAACCAGTCGAATGTATAACAACTACTAACCATGAAGAAAACATAGCACAAAGTTACCAGCAGGATATCTACTTACGGCCGTAACAATATCAAATATTTATACAGCTGTACCTCTTAATTTCTCTCAACAAACACTACTAGACTCAATGTAACAAAACACACCAAAACTACGTAACGCGGGGGAAGCCGCTAACCTTCATTCGTCCGGGCTCTACTCCCGCTCGACGAAGTGTTCTACATTTCGATAGGCGGAAGCCCGGCATGCCGCAATAACAAGAAACGAACCAGAATTTCGAATACTCCACTCCAGACCTATTTTACCTTGGCATACCCACGGGCGTCCGCATAGCCTCACCCACGAATTCAGGCAGCAATCCTTCCTCAGCGGCCGGCCAGCCAAATCTCCTCAACTACATTCCGCGGAGTCCAGGCTTAAAGTTACTTAATCTCGCTCTTGGAACCACCAAGAGAACATTTATCTCTGACGCCCGCCCCATCTCTCTCAACCCCCATCAACCAATCACCAAACGATAGCCATATAAGGAAAGGGGTGGGAAGGGTCTGTCCTGTCTCGGCGCTTCCGCATACGGGTGAACTTTGAGCCGGCCCGAGGCGGTCGGCTCACTTTGTCTATGTAAATAATGTATCATCCAACGTTTGATACTTACATCAATGTTTGTCCTCAAATTGCCAGTTGTATTATCGAATATTCTAAAATCTTCTCTTCACTTTTCGCTACTAACATTTCGAATCCATTTCACATTTCTCTGAAGCCACCATTCGCAACTCAGTTCTCACGCTATTTTCTGTCGAATGTGTTCTATCAGTCTCTCCACACTTGCATGTTGTTTCATAATCGCGCCTTTGATCTGTTTTTCTGTCATGCAACATATGAATTATTTATACCTGTATTAAATTCATTAATAAAACACCAATTTCGAAACGTTTTCAAGGTTGTTACTGTAGGACAGATGTAATGTCCAATTGACTTCATACAATTGCGTCTAATTTTGCAGATCGTTAAATAATTTTAATCCCCAGTGACTTATTTTTCTTCCATTACCAGATCTTGTATAGCGAAAGAAGAATTTGTTCTTTACTGAGCGGAAGGCAACTGTAATTGTAATCCTTTATGTCCACTTCATCATATTGCCTTTAACATTTCTTCTAGGTCTAGATCTCCCAAAATGCCTCATCCTCTCAGGGTTTGCAACTGAAATTGTCTGTGTATTTTGACGTGTATATGTCTTATGGTTGGCGGTCTACTGGTGAAAACGTGACGTCAGAGCGTTACACGACGTGACGTCAGAGCGTTACACGACGTGACTTCAGATATGTCCCACGAAAGACAAGATTTCGTTACATGGCTCCTTCACGCGAATGCGCATCCTGCCTCGCGCGTGTCGCAATAAGAAAACTAGCATCCGGTTCGATGCTTCTGGATACTTCTCGAGTTCCGCAATACCATTGTGCGCGTCCGGTCACGTGTAATTCGCGATACGATAATTGAACTTTAATTGGCCGCATGCGTACCACGTGACCAAGCAACTTGAATGTGACACGATAAAAAACTCGAATCATACTTCTCTGAACGAGAATTACGTCGTTCCATGTATATGTCTTAGAGCGATATGACATATGCATAGTTGGATGTGACGCGCAACGCTGTAATAGCACGAATCATGCATATGTCATATCGCTCTAAGACATATACATGGAACGAAGTAATTCTCGTTAAGAGAAGTATGATTCGGGTTTTTTTAATTTCTCCAGTGTATTTCTCTAGTCCCATCTGTCCTATTCTTTTTCAGTTCACCACCCACCAACTTTCCAACATTCGGTGACCGTTACCAATCTTGCAGCTCCCCACTGTGCAGTTTTGTCTATTCCCCTGCTACTCCCGCTTCCTTCAGACCAAGTATCTCCCTCAGCCTCTGTTCTGTCAAAATATTTCCGTGTTTAGTCGTTGCAACAACCTTACGTGTAATTATAATTATACATGACGCATTACTATATTTTACGTTTCAACACTAGAGGTAGGTTGATGTTCAGCACCACGCTCCGGCCGCTGTAACTCTGGGAATTTCCCGGCACCCATAAAAAACGAGGCTGGCCTCCACACTTCTGGATAATCAAAACAAATTGCAGCGCACGCGTAAGGATTATTACTGCCAAAAGTACATTTTATAAACAGGACTTTAATTATTATTTTTGGTGCAAAACTGGAACTGCAGCTGAGGGGTTATTGCTAAATGTGAAATTTTACAGGGGAAATGAAATTGCTTCCATATGTCATTTTGTTTCTAAATCCCATGACAAAGTGTGATGTCCACAAAACTAGTGATGTTTACTGTCCAACATTCTGTCTTCTGTGGCCAAGACCGCGTTCATCGTTGCCACAAGCACTGGCCGCCTCACACTGCGTCACAGACTGTACTGTTGACGTGTTGAGATTTGTATCAATTAGAGAAGAATTGTTACGGTCAGCCAGAGCTTTACGAATTCTGATAAAATCGCAGGTTATTTTTCCGAATAGTTTTGTTTTTTCAATAGAAACAGACAAATGTAGATGTAATGTGCCTTTCATCAATCTGACACGAAATGAAACAAAATGTTCTGCTGCTTATTTCAGTGTCACACAAAAAAACCCACGGGGCAGTGCAGAAGGGCTGTGCGCATTCTTAATCTCGAACCCTAGGTGAGGCCGAGTGGTGATCTTCCCATCACTCTAGGGACTGACCTACTTTGGCCCCTAATCTAACATCAGAAATATTACATTTAAATCGAGAAGATAGCGTAAATAGTACTGATATTATTCTGGATTGGTTTATGTAAAAAATAAGCCATACATAGGTAAGTACATCCACATATATATATATATATGTACACATAATACAAACATGCACATACATACATACATACATACATACATACATACATACTTATATACATACATACATACATACATACATACATACATACATACATACATACATACATACATACATACATACATACATACATACATACATACATACATACATACATACATACATACATACATACATACATACAGACTTCGGATATTAAGAGCCCGATGTTGGTCACGTTACAAGCCGAAACACGTAGCTGCTGTCACAATCGATACGATAAAATTTGTGCATTGCCGGTCGCATTCCTTTCATTATGCATTCTACGGTCACAGCCGAAATGACGTAACTTAAACTGAAATAAAGCAATAATTGCAGCAGCAACTCTGTCTGTCTGTCTGTCTGTCTGTCTGTCTTACACACATTTGTGTACCCGCACACACACACAAGTGCACGCACGCACGAACACACATGTTCAGGTGGAAAGAGGCTTGCATGTATTCCTGTCAACAAAAAATAGGGTAATTTATTAAAGAGCCTGTGTGTGTGTGTGTGAGCAGCTGTCAACAGTGCAGTGGAATAACAACTTACAAACACACACACACACGCACACGCACGCACACAATACACACTGCTGCTACTGCCGTATTAGCGCTATTCAAAATTCGTGACAGCAGCACTTGAGATTACGAATCTTGCCACAGGAAACACGTTCATACGTTACAAGTTTTTATCTTATTAATTATGTAAAACACTGCATATCGTATACAGCTGTTCACACAAATGACACAGAATTCACACAGCAGGTCGGTGTTATGAATAAATATTTTCGGTTACACAGAATGAAGTGTGTCCGATGGTGTGTGTTTCTGTTTGTGTTTGTGTTTCAACAACTAAACACGGTAATACCGTGCTAGAACAGGGACTGAGGGAGATATTTGATCTGAGACATAGGCAGTAACAGGGGGATGAACAAAATTTCACAGTAGGGAGCTGCATGATTGGTACTGGTTAGTGAATGCTGGTGGGTGGTGTAGCATCCAGGGGCTCGTGGTAGCTCACTGTCCACCAGTTGCACTCCCCACTTGATTATATGCAGACATTCCTGCACGTTTGTTTCGTCTTTCCACAATATTGGGAACGGAGTGTGCTGTCTGTAAGGAGACGACGACAGGAGAGTGTAGCAGATTTGAGTATAACTGGGTTTGGAGTTTCAATGACGGGGGGATTCTTTCTACACGTGCCAGGCCGAACACTTCCTATCAGCGAAGGGCCTCTTAGAAATTGGCGGTTCTCCTGCACTCGTCTCCACAACCGGACAAATCCATTGTATAAACATGGATTATTAATATAGTGTATGGAGATTGCCGTGGGCTTTTACTCTTTAATGACAACCATCCACCCTCTACACGTCAACCTTCCATCTTCAGGGCAGCAAGTTACCGCTCGGCCGTCTGCCCGTAAGGTCTCTGTTACCGGGGGAAAGAGGGCCCAAGACCCCCTGGTCAGGGACACTACAGTAGTGAACTGAAAGACAGTGGTACAAATGAGACAAGAGAAATGCAATGGAGAATTTAAAAACACACTAAGTTTCAGTTGCAAAGCCTGAGAGAAAGAGGCGCTTTGATAGATTTAGGCCTAGACGAAATGTGAAAGACAATGTGATGAATTTTAAACGCATGGTTCCGTGCATCATGATTCAATGTTAATAAAGGTCCAACACGATGCGACAGTATGTAGACATTCATTCTCTGTCACGTTACTCTACATGTTTTGGGTGTCATGCACCCTGTACTCCTGATGATGGGTGCATGACACCCGAAACATGTAGAGTAACGTGACAGAGAATAAATGTCTACATACTGTCGCATCGTGTTGGACCTTTATTAACACTGAACAATGTGATGAATTGGACATAAGGGATTACATTTCTAGTTGCCTTCCGCTCAGTAAAATACAAATTCTTCCTTCGCCCTGTATCAGTTCAGCTAATTGAACAAACATGTCACTGGGGAATAAATTTCTTTAACTATTTGCAAAATTTGACTGAATTGTATGAAGTCAATTTGACATTACTTCTGTCCCACTGCACTTTGGGGTTTGCGCGTTCACATGGCGTGCTGACACATCGCGTGACCACTGTGAAGACGTTTCGAAATGGGTGTTGTGTGAATGCTTGTAATTCAATACATGTAGAAATAATTAATGCGTGGTACGACAGACAAAACATAAAAAACATAAAACAAAAAAGGTGGCGATTTTAAAACACAACTGAAATGTCGAAGGACTGATCGAACACGTTAGACAGAATGTGGCGTGAGAACTGAGTTGCGAGTGGTGGGTTGAGAGAAATGCGAATTGAATATGAAATGTTAGTAGCAAAATTTGAGGAGAAGCTGCTAGAAGATTCGAGAACATAACTGTCACTTTGGGCACAAATATTGTTTTAAGTATCAAACTTTTATTGATACATTATATACACACACCAAGGCACGGAAATTAGATGCGAAAAAGTTATTTTTCATTTTATCAACAATAACACATTTCAGTAATATTCCAGTCTGTTCTCAATAAAACTGCCGAACATTAACACATTGAGGACGGTCAGGGTTATTTAAATTGTTTAAACTCCCGTTCCCGGAGTTTTTAACAAGTTTAACTATTTAAACGCGGAATTAAATCCCATCTGCTATTTGCTGGCATTATTAGCTTACCATTTTCTGCACGTTAGCAGGATAAGGGGTAAATCATTAACCCTTAGGCTTCTAATGTCATATATATACATGGAGCACCCATTCTTGATGTTTCTAGATCACACACAACGACGCAGCACAGTCGGTAGGACTCCTCTGGACGAGTGATCAGCTAGTCACAGAGACCTCTACCTGACAACACACGACACTCACAACAGACAAATATCCATGCCCTCGGTGGGATTCGAACCCAAGATCTCAGCAGGCG
>Ga0268261_10003417_pt1 | contig 11686 bp, 11 predicted proteins | sample TergutNc150P1_FD_190353 | JGI IMG/M metagenome (GOLD analysis project Ga0268261, IMG submission 190353) | Nasutitermes corniger P1 segment gut microbial community from laboratory colony in Florida, USA - Nc150 P1 (SPAdes) (version 2) | ecosystem: Host-associated > Arthropoda: Insects >... | reverse complement strand
TCACCGTGCTCGTCACTTACAGAACCACAGTTTTCCGGAAAAAAGTCCAGATGAGAACCCAGAAAGTGGCCATATCCTTTTGACACAGTGATGTGCCTTGTCTCTGCTGTTCCACTCACACAGGAAACAAGGAAATTTAGTGTACCTGAGCTGCAGTCCAAGCAAAAGTGCAATGACTTTCAGGTCCACACATATGTTCCACTTGTATGTGTCATACTTTATGTACTGCAGTAACTGCTTCATACTATCACCACTTTCTTTAATTCCAAATGCATGTGCAACAGGAATGGAAGGTAACACATTCCCATTGTGCAGAAGAACAGCTTTAAGACTGACTTTGGAGAAATCTATGAATAGCCTCCATTCATCTGAGCAGTAGCTCATGTTTAATGCTTCGAACAAGCCATCCACATTTTTGCATGCCACTAGAGTGCCCTTCATGGTGAAGAATTCTTCCAAATTTTTTTGGCGATAATGATACAGAGTTATTTTTACGCCTTCATCCAAATATTTCCATTGTTTCATTCTGGATGCTAGCAGTTTGGCCTTTACCTTTGGCAGCTCCAAATCGCGTGCTAGATCATTCAATTTGTTTTATGTAAGTTTGTGAGGTGACTCAGATGCTGGACCTTGGAAGTCTGGAACTGTAGGTTCTTCTTCATGAGATCCTGTTTTCTCCGTGTTTTCCTCTTCCATCTCCGAATTCAAATTGTATTTTTTGGTGGCTCTGGCATGGGCAGATCTTCCCCATGAGGTGCAGATCTGATGCCAGAGGGTATATTTAGATAGTCAATTCTCTGCTTCTTCCTGTTCATACCACTTGCCACAAGAGGTGTCAAGCAAAAGTAGCAGTCACTGCTGTGGTTTGAGGGTTCCCTCCACACCACTGGAATGGCAAATGGCATTGCCATTCCGTTATAATTTATCCAGCCTCCAAGACGTATTGCACACGATTTGCACACAATGTGCGGCGCCCACTTCTTGTCTTGGTAACCCACTTTACACCCAAAGTACAGATGGTAGGCTTTCTTGATCAGAGGCATTATGATGCTAAGGTCACTGCCCCACACACATAACAGAATAGGTCCGCACTGTTCACACACGAGCGAGACATCCTGTCCTACAACTGCGCTTCTACAGACTGAAACTGAGGCACTGTCCGGCGGCTGATGCATTGACCTTATCATGTGACCTTACTCTAGTCACAGTGTTAGTCACCTGTGATTCATGACCTTATCACGCACACTACTCACAGCATTAGTCACCCGTGATTGTCATTTATGACTCAAACCCTAATTTGAAATCAAAACGCACTGTACATGAACACAGCCTCCTGTATCTTCAAAACAAGAGCTAAACAACAATTCTTAATATCATATTCGTGTTCAGCACCCACAAAATAGCCACAAAAGACTTATTTCATCAATCCCAGTTTTTGGCTGTAGATCAGTGTTGTGGTCAATGAATTCAAATTTTATATCCGCTCCTATCAAACCTACTACCATGCATACAAAACTGTTTTAAGTACTTCAATATTTAGTTCTGGGAGATGACAGCAAAATGTTGTTAGCTGTGCGATACCAGGTGTCATTTTTGCTCAACACTTCTACTGCTACTCACTTTTTAACATTGCCTCATGGCACAAATAAAAATTCTGAAAAGAAAACTATGAAATATAAAATTGGGAAAATTTCTATAGTCAGGACCAGCAAAATTAAGTGTAATTCCTGGCAAAACATGAAGTTGGGGAAATGTAAAATCCATTAAAATGTAACATTTGGCCAGGACCTTCAAAAAATCACAAAGAATGTGGTTAAAAAAAAAAAAAAAAAAAAAAAAAAAAAAAAAAAAAAAAAAAAAAAAAAAAAAAGGTGGTAACATAAAATAGGGAGTTCACTGTGTGTGTGTTTGTTTGCATGTGTGCACATGCACATAGTAGCATCACACTAGGTATGTTACAGCATAGTTCACTACAACTAGTTCAAGTTTTTATAAACAGCTAGTATCATTCTTATTAGAATAGTGTTGATAAGAGGCCATAAAAAATGGACCTATATTTGAGACATCACATCTTTTATGATAAGAGAGATACAGAGACGGGGTTTACTGTGATGTAAGAAATGCATGTTCATACATACTTTGAAATACCTCAGTGTGTGTGCAACATTCACAGACGTGAAAACACCTAGATGGTACTCAATTACTTGCCACATTCATTGAAGCATTTTTGAGTGACTGTTGCTAGACTTCTGTTAATTCCCTTTTTCAGATAATGTAAACCTCCTGTTTAATCTGCATAAACAAGATTTATTTTACAAATGCCCACAGAAAAAAATCGTGGTGAGTGGTCTGTACATCGCAGTTGTAGGCCTGCCTCTTCCAATCAGACAATTAGGAAATCAATTTAGGGCACTTTGTACCTCACAAATGAAGTGGGGTGGAGCACACTCTTGTTGAAACAAAATTTCACCCTCTTCTTCTTGTTCAATACCATCAGTTTGTGACAAGATAAACAATTGTAACATACCCACATAAATGTATACTGTAACGTTTTCAGCAAAAAAGAAAGGCCCTGTAATACTGTCATGCATTATGCCCCAAAATACACTACTTTTCAGGATGTTTGCATGTTTGACAATTTTGGCCAACCAGACAACTGTGCTTTCTCTTGCACGCTTGCCATTGTATTGACTAACTGTGGCAGAGAGAATGCCCGCTACAGCTGAAAGTGTATCATGCATGTCATTGGGGTATGCATAAAAATCTGTGCATGTCAGTGTTAAGAAAATTTTGTGAGCTGATGAACACATTACAGCACAACCAATCCGTATATCTTTCTTCTTACAGAAGTTATTATACCTTAAAACTAGGTCCATACGTTTCAATGGCCCTGTGTAATAGTCATAAATCTGTTCCCCTTTCACGCTCATTTTTATCTACTATCGTATTACATAGGGACTTATATGGGAGTGCGACGTGAAGGTACAAGATACCTAATAAGATTTTCAACATGGAGATGAAAATCTACAAACCTCTCCAATCCTACCCCACTCTTACCTACTAGTGGTGGGTCCTGGTGAGAAACCCATGCTAAGGTTGACATAACCAACCCCTTCGGCAGGATGGGTCACCGAACAGACAGAACAAGGGGGTCTGATGGACCCAAACATGAGGGTCTATCAGATAGGGTAGAAGGGACCCTTGAGCTTGGTTGCAACCCCAAGGGTAGATGACACTCCGGTAGCTGTGGTGAAAGCAAGTCATATAAGGGAGTAAACCCTGATTAAAAATCCTGGCCTTTAGGTTGAAGGCTTTACAATGGGCTAACCCCCATCTAAGTAAAAGAATCCATGGTTAGGAATTTCTATAAGGAGCCTCAGAAGAAGGAGATAAATGATGGCAAAAAGTGGATGTGGAAAAGAAACATGAATATTGGAACATGGAATGTGAGAAGCTTATTCTGGTCAGGAGCATTTCAAGAAACACAACTAGAAAGTGGTATACAAAAATGTGATAACTTTACATTATTTAATAGCGGATCAGAGAGCAAAAAACATGAATTTGGATGCAGATTTTATGTAAGACAAGAATTTTAAAAATATGTTAAAGACTTTAAAATTATAAATGAAAGAATGTGTTATTTGAGATTAAAAGCTAAATGGTTCTCCTGTACGTTGATAAATGTACATAAACCAACAAATAACAGAAAAGGTGAAAGAAGAATTTTACAATATATTAGAGCAAAATATAAATCAAATAATTAATTCAGACAGTAAAATAATACTTAGAGATATTAATGCAAAGGTTGGTAAAGAAGACATATACAAACCCACCATTGGCAATGAAAATTTACACAGTGAAACCAACAACAACGGAATACAAATGATTCAATTCGCAATATCTAAAGGTTTTAATGTACAAAGTACAACAGTCCCACACAGACATCCACAAAGAGAAATGGTATTCAGCAAATGGCAGAACAGTGAATCAAATAGACCATATATTAATTAGTAACAGATTTAGAAGTGAAATAACAGATGTCAGAGCAGGGACCAGATACTTGATCAGATCACAACTTACTGAAGATAAACTTTAAAGTGAAATTAAGAGTACAAACTGAAAAGAAGTATAATGAGGAAAGAAAAATTATGAATATTTTTCAAATTTCAAAGTGGAAACAAGAATATGCTATAGAACTTAACAATAGGTTTGAAATATTGGAAAATATGAAAGATGAAGATAATATTGACAATAATATTAATGGAAAATGGGAAAACATTAAAACAATAATCAAGGAAACAAAGCAACAGCTAGTAGAAAAGGATGAAAGCATAGAAACATTAAAAACATGATGATAGAATGAGGAACACAAAATTGCAATAGAAGCAATGAAGAAAGCAAGAGAAAAGTGGCTAATAAAAGGAAGAAAGGAGAATGAAGAGCAGGAGTATCACCATAAAAGAAAAGAAGCACACAAATTAATTAGGAATAAGAAAAAGTTATACATTAAAAATGTAATAGAATCAGCAAAAGAAAATCAAAAGCATAATAACATAAAGAAAATGTACCATACAATAAACCAATTAAGAAAGGATATCAACATAAATTTCACATGATTGGGAATAAATGGAGAATTGGCAATGAATACTGATGAGAGAGCAGAAATATGGAAAGAATAGTTTGATAAATTACTAAACACAGAAGAACGAAAGGAATTAATTAAAATAGGAAATAGAGAAACTAATAAAGTTGAAGTAGAACAACTTACTATACAAGATGTAAAAAAGAAATGAGAAATATGAAAAATAACAAGGCAGCTGGAACTGATAAAATACATTGGGAATTAATAAAATACTGGGGGGGGGAATAAACTATTGAATAGAATCTATGAACAAGTAAGACAAATTTGGGAGGAGGAAAGAATACCTGAAAGAAACAATAATATTTCCTATACACAAAAAAAGGAGATAGAGGTAGGTGTGAGAATTACAGGGGAATAGCATTAGGAAAAGCAGCTTACAAAATTTTCGCAAATATAATTTTGGGTAAAACTAAACCATATATTGAAAAAATTAAGGGGGCCTATTAGAATGGATTCAGAGATGGAAGATCTATAATTGACAACATGTTTGTATTGAAAATAATAAATGAGAAAATTTGGGACTATAATCAGAGTGTAAAGTATTTATTTATTGATTTTCAAAATGTGTAGGATTCTATACACAGACACACACCATTGTAATGTATGGAAGAATTTAAAATTCCTAAAAGTTAACAAATATGCGTAAAACACATGTACAAAAGACATGAAGTGCTGTGAGAATAGAAGGAACAGTCATCCTTGTTTGAAAATAAAACAGGATTGAAACAGGATGACTTTTTATCACCAATATTACTCAATTTAGCATTACAAAAGTGATAAAAGTATAAAAATGATTCCTAGTGGTATAAAGAGTGGTAAAGAACAATTGAATGTGCAGATGTCATTGTATTAATTGGAAAAAATAAAATAGGAATAGGACCATACATAAAGCAAGGAAAAACAAAATATATGATAGAATGGAAAAAGAAGTTCAAAACAAAATAAAATAGGACAATCAAAAATAATATATATATATATATATTTGAAAGAGTTGAAAATTTTAAATATCTAGGTGTTATACTCATTGAAGATAATAATCACCAAATAGATTTAAAAGAAAGAATAAAAAATGCTAACAAAACATACTTTATGCTGTAAAAATTTTTCAGGAATAAAAATATATCTAAGAAACTAAAATGAAGACTAAAGAACACAATAATAGACAAAACTTTAACATATGCATCAGAAACCTGGAGACTAACAAAGAGAGAGAGAGAGAGAGAGAGAGAGAGAGAGAGAGAGAGAGAGAGAGCATATAAACGTTTTTGAAAAGAAAGTGTATAGAAGAATTTTAGCCCCAGCATATGACAATGAAACAGAAAATTGGAAAATATTAACCAATAAATAAATTTTTGCAATTGTTAAAAAAAACCCACTATGAGACAATAAAGTTAGGATACGTTGGTTTGGGCATGTACAGAGAATGAAAGAAAACAGAATTCCCAAAAAAGTATTATATATGAATTTGGAAACGAGGCTGAGAGGTAGACCAAGAAAGAGATGGCAAGATGAATTAAGAGAGGATGGAAGACTAGTTGGTGGAAAAGGTTGGAAGGAAAGTGTATATAACAGACAGGGATGGAAAAAGCTCCTGAGAACAGCAAGGAATCGTCAAATTCTGCACATGCCAATGGAATGAATAAATGAATGAATCATATTACATACAATTAAAGGTGTAAAAATAGTGTATGAAAATTTCATGAAAACTTCCTAATTTGTCCATTAAAAATGTATATGCTTACATAAAACAAACTCAGTGTTCAATCATTACAAATACGGAAAAACTTTCTACAAGTATAGCAAGATGTTTTTATGAAAATTTAAATATACCTGTATTTACACCTTTACATGGAGTCTAGTTAATACCTTTGCTGAGGCATGTAAATCCTCTAAAAGTATATAGTATGCTGAGAGCCTTGATGTTACTACATGACCCCTGACGTTTGCTCTACAGCTGAAATATTCTGGGTCAAAATATAAAAGTTTAACGATGTTGTATGATAGTGAGTTGTAATAGTGATGCCTTGTTATTCCAATAATGCACAGATCACGCTTCATCAGTGCATTCCCTAGAAATAATTTACTGCTTTTCTACCTTCCAGCTGCTCTATTTGCACTTTCAAACACCTTCTTGTTACAAGTAATCCAACATTATGTCAAGCAAAATGGATAGCTACACCATGGCTGACCCAATCATATTCTACATCATCTGTTTCATTAGTTCCACTTCTCCCACACTCTTCCAACATCCACATCATTATTTCCACTGTTCCCACACTATAACATCCACATCATTAGTTTCACTGACCCCACTCTCTGCACCATCATATCATGTGTTGCATTGCACCCATATTCTTTATGTTCTTGTTGCTCTGACATGACAGTGGTGCAGATCCCTTATAGTTGAACTGTGAGAGCATGACAACACATGTTGTAATTACCATGCTCTTTTGTTTTGAAGATTCAACACTGCTACTTAACTGTGATGCAAAATTAATCCAATCAGCCATATTCCTTTTCATATCCTGCAGTTTATAAACCCACACAGTGAACATTCTACCCATCAAATGGAATAGGGAAGGGAATAAAAAATATAAATGCACGGACAGAACAGTTGTGGGAACACGCTAAGTATGTCAGAAACACCACAAAGCAACAACAAACCAAAACTGTGTTCCTAATTTAGGCCTATACAAGTTACATTAACACCCATGTGCAAATCACTTCAGGTGTTCTAATGAAAAGAACTACGTCCATCTGTCCATGACCTAGTATGATTAACCAAACCATTTGTCATATTTTCACGAACTTTCACATAGCAGTTCTTTACACAAAGTTGTTGTGCAAGTGTGAGTTTCAAGAAAATTGGCACAGGCAAAGGCATGTTTTTATTTAAGGGTGTAAATGAAAGTTTTTCAGATATTCTTCATTTTTATTCAATTTGAATATAAGTATGTGTGCAGATGTCCAAAAAAATGTATTTAGCAATTGTGAGTTTTGTGAAAATTGGCACAGTGAAAGCCATAAATTTCTTGGGGGTGTAAACAAATTTCCATTTGTACTTCCCACATTTATTGTCTTATTTGGGTGAAATTTGGTGCAGGGATCTGAACATACCACTTTTGAACATTTGCAAGTTCTATGGAAAGTGGCAAAGGGAAGGGCACACACTTCTAATGAATGTTAATTAAAATTACATTTATGTATGTAACAACATATTTCTTGACCCCTCCCCTCACACCTACCACCCCACCAAAATTCCACACTTGGCCCTGACAAGGTGACGTTTCATGGCTGTAATGATAATTACCAGTATACACAGATTAATGCGATTGCATGTTCCAAAAATATCATTATTTTCATTCTCTTATTTCAGAAGCAAGCAATCTGAAAATATTGTGGGTAAGGACCAAGAATTCTGAACAACTGACCTGGTAAAATGACACTTTCAAGACATAAAACATATGATAAAATCATGTCATTGACATGGGAACAAAGGAAATGAACAATACTTGCATGAAAATGACACATGTGGGAATGGACAGAGGCTCCACTGTATTATAATTTGTTGATAACTTACATGAAGAATTGCCTTTCAGAATGACTATTATTTCCTTATTTTATGTTAGGATATTTTTCTGTCAGTTCAATTAGTGTTAAACCTTAAATTAAAAATCATAACAACTTGAAAACACTTCCATACACTGGTAATATTGCACCACAGGAAGAAAATGTCACTTCTGCATAAGATAAAAAACTTAAAATTTGTGATTAATATGAACACAGAAGAATGAGAACCCAGTTCATAAGCAGGTAAAATCCACAACACAATTTATGGGGATAGAATTAATGCACTGCATTTGTGTTTTGTTTGTCTCCCAAAACAATACCTGCATTCAATGTGTCTATATGGGAGCAAATTTTAACACACCAAACTAAAGAAACCTTAAATGAAGGGACCTTAGCCACGACACACTAATACTAGGATCACTGAAACATTTTAAGTGGGGTCAAACATTAAGCTGGAAAACATCAACCAGGTAACATACTAAACTTACAAAGCTGAAGAACTAATTTAAGCAGAAGGGCATTAAAAAATTCCAGTTTTTAAAAATACTGTCCTTCAAGTATTGCAATGTAATAACAAATTATGGACTTCATAGCTTTGGAAAATACAGACTCAACTACACAAGTTACAAACCAACCTAGGTCTCTGAATTAGACTATAACCAGATCAAAACTATTCAGACTGTAGTAGACAAAATGTTCTTACACTTGTAAGCTACATTGGTTATCAAGTGCAGTTTCACCGATGACAGAAAAATAACAAACATAACAGTTGAATGGGTTTATAAGATAAGACACTGAAAACATATTATAGTAGAATCTTGATAATTCAAGGTGGCCTCAGATTACTTAAGACTCAGACTACACAGATAATAACAAAAATGTATTTTCTCTTGCCTTTCGCATTCACTGTTTGGGCATGTTAAAGTACATACTTGAGTCACACTAAAACACAAAAAAGGAACATTCTAAAAGGCTGTACAGTAATGCCTGAAAGACAAGTATGCACAGAGATATGCATTTCAACCGAATTCTGTACCCAACATAGAAATGACCTTGACTACACATATCAGCATGGACACACCAGAACCTCAATCAGGACTCAAAACTATCAAGAATCTACTGTTTCTTTTCATGTGTTGTATTATCTTTTTAAATTCATGCAACAATTTACCTGTCCACGATCCTTTTTACGTTGTTTTTCTGAAGGCAGTAACATGCTGGTACTTAAGGAATCACACTGATCTACGTCCACAGCACAACCCAACTACAAAGAAATTGAAAATACACACACACATATAAACTGTAGGTACAATAAATAGTAAATGTAATAAGTATATTCTACCAGATACAAAGATGGAAACTGAAAGGACAATTCAGGCCACATGCTGTTCCAATATTTTTCAGGAAAATTACACGGCAAATATTTACAGACAGTGCAAAAGTCAAACGTTGCATTAAATTCATACTGTCACTGTTGGCATTCATTTATTCTGTCTTTGTTTACTTCATAATGCTTTAAATTGTTCAGATTACAGTGTTAAATGACAAGCTGTGTCACAATTTAAAGAAATACTCCAACATCTGCCTGGACACACAGGAATTCTTTAGTACAAAATCCAGTTAGGATAGCCATTCTCTGCATCAAGGTGCAAAACCAGGACTTCCAAATTACAAAGGAGGCTTATACACTCAACCACAGTGCTCATTAAGTGTGTTAAAACTTACATGCACTATAAAAAATTATCTGCACTTATTTCCATGTTACTGATCTTCCTTTAGTTGCTGACCTTTAACCCTTTAATGCTGAACTACTTCTAAAGACGTCGCACAGTGAGCCCTTTAAAAAGCCAAACGACTTATAAAGACGTCGCAAACAGTGTGTCAAAGTTTGGAGGAATTTTGTTCCCTCCTATTCGGTTAACTGCTGTGGCTTGCTATGCTTCAGGACCCGTGAAGGTCAGGCTTTCATTCAGGAGCCAGAATGTACCCCCTCCACCTCCTAAACCCCTTCACAAACACCGATATATAAGTAGACACTTAGTAACTGTGATTTTTCCCAGCTGACTAAACGGTTGTGTCACTGCGTGCTCTGACTATCGCTTGCTCTGAGGTGCACTGTGGGTTGAAATATCAACACTGGCCTATAAAGTGAAAATGCTTTCTTGACCAGAAAGGTTGTCAGTGGCATACTGTACCCATATAATTCAGGCAAAAGTAATGCTCAAAAATTGGAGATATCCATAAATATTGACGTTTACGGCTACAAGAGGGCCCACAGACCTGCCTCTTGTAATGTTGGGGTAATCTTTAGGGGTTATGGGGTAGTAAAATGCAACACACAGCCATCAATCTACTAAGGGCACCCTCGAATACCGGGAATTTCATACAGTTACATAGTAGTTTTCGATCTGTTTTGCTCTCACTGTGGAAGACGTTCATATCTTTAGAGGTTTATCAGTTGCTCTGGGGTTCACTGTGAGTTGAAATATCAACACTGGCCTATGAGGCGAACTCTATTTGATGGCCAGAAAGCTTGTCAGTGGCGTACTGTACCCATATAATTCAGACAAAACCTATGCTAAAAAATTAGAGATATCCACACAAATTGATGTTTACAGCTACAGTATGACCCACAGACATGCCTCTTGTAGTGCTGGGGTAATCTGTAGGGGTTGTGGGATAGTAACATGCAACATACAGCCGTCACTCTAGTAACAACATCTTGGGCACCCTTGAATAGGTGGAATTTTATAGAGGAGTCACGTCCTAACTTTAGATCTGTTTTGCTGTCACTGTAGAAGACATTCATATCTGACTAGTATTACGTTTCTGCAACTGTGCCGAGTCATACATAGCAGTCTAAACAAGGCAGACAATTGTGGGTATCGAGGAATGGCCGGAAAAAAATAAATAAAACTTGATGAGGAAGCCGACAGTGAAATTCTCATTGATGACACCAACTGCGAAAATCAGGTGTGGAGGCTAGCAATATGGAAAACTATTTTTAGGAGAAAGAATGAGAGGAACAACAATAGCAGTGGCAGCAAGCCTCAGCAGAAGTCGCCACAGCAAACACTGGCCAGCGATATCACCAACTCATCTGCTCTGCCGTCTGTGTTCTGCTCGCGGCCAAAGAAAGGGCAGACAGTGCGCCAGATATGATGTGGGTCTGTGCGTGGTGCCTTGTTTCGTGAAATATCGCACAAAAGTAAATTTGTAATATATTACCCTCTTTGTGAATACTGTGTGTCATGAGAAAACAGTGATCCAAAGTGCCACAGAACTTATGCAACAGCCAGAATTATGTAATAAAATATTTCATTATTTGGAGAAGGTGGTTTAAAAATAATGACTAAATTGATCAACACCATTTATGAAACTGGAGAGTGGCCCAAGGATTTCACGGAAGTTACAATGATTGCCTTAAAGAAGAAGCCACAAGCTACAAAATGCAGCAACCATCGCACAATCAGC
>Ga0268261_10003416_pt1 | contig 11687 bp, 10 predicted proteins | sample TergutNc150P1_FD_190353 | JGI IMG/M metagenome (GOLD analysis project Ga0268261, IMG submission 190353) | Nasutitermes corniger P1 segment gut microbial community from laboratory colony in Florida, USA - Nc150 P1 (SPAdes) (version 2) | ecosystem: Host-associated > Arthropoda: Insects >... | reverse complement strand
ATATATATATGACATTAGTCGCCTAAAGATTAATAATTTAACCCTTATCCTGCTAACGTGGAGAAAATGGTGAGCTCCTAATAATGCCAGCAAATAGCAGATGGGATTTAATTCGGGGTTTAAAGGGTTAATTCACGGATATGGAACATATAAAAAATCACACACACCATTTGCTAGTTACCCATTGAATTACCAGGTGGAGAGGGAAGGTGGGGATTGGGTTACAATACTATGTTAGCAATGCTTGGTTTGAGGTTCTTTTCTTATTACATGGGCACCTATATTTGAATGGGTTTCGGTGTGACACGTTTTCCCGCGTAGTTTTATATTACTCCACCGAAAAATCACATCTCCAGATATCTACACCATATTTTTCTTTAACAGAGAATTCTTTATATATATCTAGTTATGTCAAACCATATTACTGACATGACAATGACGAAAGGACAGCATTCAAACTGGTGATGTCTCAGAGGGGTATACAAGAAATAATTTATTGCTTTAATGATCCAGTGCATTATAACTGTATGTACCGCTGTTTAGTGTCACGTGCAGCATTTTCAAATTAGTACCTCCCTACACTTTAAGGCAAAAATGCAATGTTGCATTGACGAAATGCTGATATACTGATTATCAGAAATAACAGTTATACAAAATAGGCCTACCATACATACAGGCGTGAGCACCGTAAATTGCTTAACCCTCTAAACGCCGAATTAAATCCCACCTGCATTAGCTGGCATTATTAGATCACCACATCCTCCACGTTAGCAGGGTAGGGGTTAATACCGTGCTTTCGGGATCAGTACGCGATATAAACCCATCTTCCCGGAAGTCGATCAAAAGCGCTGCACACCAACCGTGAAAGCCCTTGGGGAACCAGGCTACACCTCACTGTATGTAGGCCTTCCGTCCGCGTGGGGCTCCGTGGAGGGAGACCGCATGTTTTCCCTGTTTTCGTGGGTGGGCTCCTTAAATGGGGACTCCGACGGATATAAACGAATGAATAAACCATTGGCTCTGGAGACGGAGCATCTCTCTCTACAGGGACCCTGTCGGGGAACATAGAGCGGGGCTCATTTACCGGAGACTTTGAGGGAAAGGTGAATTACTAGGGGAAGAGTACAAGCAAGTTCTGGAAACGAGTCTCTCTCTCTCTCTCCGTAAGGGCCCAGTTGGGGAACCTGGGGAGGGTCCGTTTACTGGGAATTTTGAGAGAGAGTGAGAGAGGGCTCCGGAAATGGTGCATCTCTCTCTGCGGGAGCTCTGTTAATGGAACCTGAAGGGGGGGGGGCTTCTTTGCTGGGGATCCGGAAGGATATGGGGAGGACGGCTCAGGGGACGTGCATCTCTCTCCATGGGGGCTCCGTTGTGGAGCCTGGCAGGGGGCTTGTCTACCGGGGCCTTATGTAAAGCTCTGGAGACTGACATCTCTCTCCTTAGGGACCTCATTGGGACGCAGGGGGGAAGGGTTCCGTTCACTGGGAACTCTGAGAGTTGACGGAGGGCTCTGAAAACGAAGCGTCTCTCTCTTTGGGCGCTCTGTGATGGGAACCTGTGGGGGGTCCTTTACTGGGGACCCTGAAGGTTATGTAGCGGAAGGCTGTGGTGACAGACATTTCTTTCCATAGGGGCCCCGCTGGCGAACCGGGAAGGGGGCTCATTTATCAGGGATTTTGAGAGATGAAGGGGGCTCATTTACCAGGGATTTTGAGAGATGGATGAAGAGGGCTGTATAAGTGGCGCGTCTCTCTCTGAGGAAGCTCTGTGAGGGGAACCTGGAGGGGGGCTCCTTTAATGGGGGCTCTGGAAGATGTGTAAAGGGGCCTCGCTGGGAAGCTGGGGGCTTGTCCACCGGGGACTAGAGCAGCAGGCTCTGGAGACGGGCATCTCTCTACATGGTGGCCCCGTTGAGAATTATGGGGTTCCGTTTACCGGGATCTCTGAGAGATAGTTAACGGAGCATCCCTCTCTATGGGCGCTTTGTGAGGGGAACCTGGAAGGGGGCTCCTTTTTACTGGGGACCCTGAAGGTTATGTAGAAAAGGCTCTGGAGGCGGGCAGCTCTCTCCATAGGGGCCCCATTGGGGACCCTGGAAGGGGGCTTATTTATGAGAGATGGATGAAGGGGCTCTGGAAGTGGAGCGTTTCTCTCTGAGGGAGCTCTGTGAGGGGAACCTGGAAGGGGACTCTATTATTGGGGACCCTGGAAGATATGTAGAAAAGGCTCAGGAGACGAGCATCTCTTTCCATAGTGGCTCCGCTGGGGAACCTGGAAGGGGCCTCATTTACCAGGGACTTTAAGAGATGGATAAAGGAGGCTCTACAGGTAGAGCATCTCTTTCTGAGGGAGCTCTGTGAGGAGACCCTGGAGGATGTGTAAAGGAAGGTTCTGAAGACGGGCATCTCTCTCCATAGGAGTCCCACTGGGGAACCTGGAAGGGGGCTCATATACCGGGGACGTTGAAAGATGAATGAAGGAGGGCTCTAGGAATGGGGCATCTCTCTCCGAGGGAGCTCTATGAGGGGAACCTGGAAGGAGGGTTTCTTTAGTGGTGACCCCGAAAGATATGATAAGTAAAGTTCTGGAAATGGAGGTCTGTTTCCATAGGGGTCCCGCTTCTGGGGAACATGGAGAGAAGCTTCTTTCCTAGGCCCTTTGAGAGAAGAAACAAATTTCTTTATTTAGGGGAATTTTTATAAGGAATTTGAGAGATATGTAAAAGGCCTTGTAAACGGGCAGCTCTGTCCATAGGGGCCCTGTTGGGGAATTTGGGTTCGTTTACAGGGACTTTAGACAGAAAAAGAGAATATATATCTGGGCTCCTTTTCCATGGACCCAGAGGGCATTGAAAGCTAAAGTCTGGGGACCATCTGGACATTTAGCAAGCAACAGGGCTCCACTGAGCTGAAAACAGATTATGGGGCACAAAGGCCCCGTTATATAAGGCCTTGGTGCATTGGGCCCATTAGGGCTCAAACCCATATGCTAATCAATCAATCAATCAATCAATCAATCAATCAAACCGTGAAAGCCTGAAGAACTAAACAAGGTAATGTTGTCCTTTCCCAAGCCATGAAGGCATAGCACTATTTACTATTAACATCAGTACGATATGGAGGTGAGTAGTCAACTTCTAGACCCGGCTGCTTTACCTTTGGGAAGCAGCCCTGGTACACATTGGAGAATGGGTGGAACCCAGAGACAGTCTGGACATCTTGGAGAAGACCAACACCTATTTGAAGAAAACAACTAAAACATGTTGTACATTTGCAACAAACAAGATGCATGTCCCAAACCCACAAATATGTAAAAATCTGTTGATATGATTGTTCACAACCTAAAACGTGCTTAAATGTGTTGCTTGCATGTAGGGGAACTAAATATCCATTTACATAAAATTGAGGTCACACTGACAACTAAACACAGATTTTGTAGGACCCAAAAACAACCATTTTGCATTTCACAAATAACTAAATTCTGAGACTTTTCCAAAGAGATATTACTGACAGCACACAAACTTTGCAGACCTTGCTTTACTGGAGCTATATTAAGATGAATCTTATGGAGAGTTGGTACAGTTGAATTCATCTGGCTCAGGACAGGGACTACAGCAGGCTCCTGTGAACATGATAATAAATCTGTGAGTTACATAAAAAGTGTGAATTTAGTGACTAGCCATGAAATTATTAACTTCTCATGGATTCTGTGCTAATAAGCATCACTCCCACATCATTTGTATGCCTGTAAGGGCAGTATACTGATAGTAGGCAGGTATAAGATGGCCTCTACTGATACAAAAATGCTTCAGTGGTTCAAGAAAATCTTTTAACCTTTAAATGCTGAGTTAAATCTGATCTGCAATTTTCTGGCATTATTAGGAGATCACCATATTCTCCACGTTAGCAGGATAAGGGTTAGTTTCTTCAGATTTATTAGAAGGGACAAAGACTAAACTGGAAATACACAAATGACGATACTGTAAATGAATGAATGTAAGAATCGCTGTTAAAGGAACAATCAGATAAGCTGGACTAATGAACTCCTGAAGATTCTACGTTCCCTCAAAATGTTGGAATGTGACACAATGGCACAACTGCACATATAAGTTCTACATTTCTGCTTTTTTATACACACCCTAATGGTGGCTTATTGAATGCCAAAGTATATAAATGTAGCTGGGGTTTATACTACCACAGTATAAGTTGTGTTCAGTGGATATGATAGTTGGTTTTATTAAAGCAATCTTAACTGCACTTCAGGTATCAGACAATGTCATTTACTCCACACTAGTTACAATGGTTATACCCTCATAAGTCAGTGTTCTAGAATCATGTAGTGGAATTTGCTTTACATAAGATTAAATAATTGTACCACTGCAATACAGTCTTCAGAAATCATAAGAGTTGTATTTCTTCCATGCTAGATGCCAGAGTCCTGGTGTGAAGATGTTGATGAAGCATGTGAGGAGCTGCCATCAGTGTAGGGCAGGCTTAGATATACATGGCAGAGATGTGTCCAAGTATACATTTTGCTCTTAACTTATTACAGTGCTTATTTTTAAGCTGTCATCTTATATAAATTAATTCTCATTCAAACAGGTGTGGTAATAACTGCCAACTCTGATGGATCCCAAGGTGTACATTATTTGACGGATCGGGAAGCACAAATGATGTTCCAACAGCAACAAGCACAAATTACATCCCTCATTTCAATCCCATATTACATTTTACAGAATCTGTTTTCCCACTTTCCATTCTTTGGCTAGTCCAGATACACAAAATGTTATAAATAATTAATTAAGATCATTTCCTAGACATGTGAGGTACATAAATTATCTGGCCAAAATATAAATGTTTGAAAGGTTTTTTGGTATATTTCCTTATGGGTTAATCATTGTTTACTACATTTCATTAAGTGCATTACATACTTTTCTTTTTTAATGAAACATATTTGTTTTCAGATATCTTCATAATTTATAATTTAATACAATATCACCCGAAACACTTAAGGACAAATACAAAACTATAATTTAAGATTATCTGTAAAAATTTCTGACACTCTATGTAGTACTTGAGCAATTACTGGAAATGTGAGCTCAGTTTTCATTAAATATGTGGACATATTTCAAATGAAATAACAAGTAAGTTTCCTAGACTGAGGGCAGCACATATGAAGTATTAGACACCAAATAAATATGATACCTCTTCAGTACATTTAAATATAATAAGATATGTAATCAATCAGTATGGACTATTATAGATGAAGTTCTCAGAAATTTGTGCAGCCAAAAACTGCTGATATGTGTATATTTCATTTGAATAAATCCGAAATAAATATTAGTAGAACAATTCTTTAAAACAGGATTTTTTTTGGCATTACAGAAGAAGGGACGTGAATATGGCTACATCCATTCTGATAGCAATGCACATACAACTTGTTTTACCTCATATCTTAGCACAACCCCACAACCAACAGCTGTATTAAGTGTCATGACAAAAGTGTTTTATTTAACTAAAATATATATTGGACTTTTTCCATGGCCTCCTTTTTAATTAAAAAACATGTTTCAGGAGCTTGTTTTGCTTCTGTCATTATATAAAGAGTAAACAAGAAACCACATATATATATATATATATATATATATATATATATATATATATATATATATATATATATATATATGAAGCCAGACTGTATCTATTAAAAATCTGCACTATTAAAGAATGTTTCCCAGATTTAACACACATTTTGACACTGCTTACTTCAGTTAATCTGGGGTTTCAACTGTAAAAGTACTAAAATGATGACATAAAAATATATGTGGATAAGCACTTAAATGAATGCATGAAGAAGGCTGTAAAGTGTGTTACATCTTATAGTACAGTGGCTCATGAAGTGCAGTCACTTCTTTCTTTACTAAGTCTTCTGTCTTACCCTCTGCCATGCAGCCTACATTCTTTGATTACCCTAACAATTTCTGGCTAGCAATGCTGACATAATTCCAATAAATGCATATAAAAATGTTGTGTTTAAATTCCTATAGTACAACCAACAAGATGCACCTGTTATATCAAATTATTTATTCTTGTAAAACGCTCTACATGTTTCAGACGGTCTTTCCGTCCATCATCAGGAGCTCAAAACTGCGTATACAGCAACGGTATATGTCAAACAGCTGCTGCTACCTGCTGCTATCAGGGATGAGATGGAATGCAGTTCCATCTCATCCCTGATAGCAGCAGGTAGCAGCAGCTGTTTGACATATACCGTTGCTGTATTCGCAGTTTTGAGCTCCTGATGATGGACGGAAAGACCGTCTGAAACATGTAGAGCGTTTTACAAGAATAAAAAATTTGAGATAATAGGTGCATCTTGTTGGTTGTACTATAGGAATATATTACAATGCAAGGACCTATGAATATTATAAGTTGTGTTTAAAACTGTTAATTTGTATGTTATCACATTCTGTGTGTTCTTTGTTCACTTAAATTCCCCCCCCCCCCCTCCCCCCATAAGGTGTAATTTGTACATCATGGTTTTATGGTTCATTAACTCCTTGTGATCTCTGCTAAGGGCATGATAGGCAAAAAAATAAAAATGGATAAGATACTTGTCAGATTTGAGGTACTCACAATGGTAACTATGAACTTAACAGACTTAAAGGATGTGATGCTATGTGATCTGGTAAATGTGTACTCTCAGTTCAGGTGAACCTACTGTTGCCACCATTACATCTACTCCCATGATGGAAACAGCAGGTTTATTTGAAATGACAGTATGTATTTACCAAACTACTCAGCATTGCATCTGACAAGACAATTGTCCTGTTTGCAGTATGATTACCAACTTCCTCATAGTTTGACACAAAAGAATATTTTATTAATTTCAGAGTATTTTATTTGCAACTTTTAAATATCAGTATATTGAATTTTATAAATTAATGCATCAACTCCTGCAGTTCATAATTAAGTATTCCAGTATGTACAATAACAATCTCTATACTCATTCTTTTGAATTTTTGATGTATGATCAAGATGTTGGAGATGACAAAGGCACGCATTTGCCAAAATCATGGTTCTAATTGCAATAAATATACAGATGAGAATGTACCAAATTCATCTACACTTGTAGTTTCTTCACAGGTGGAAACCATCACAGGCAATATTGCAAAAGACACAAGAATATCAGACAGACAGCCTGACCATAAATTTGTACTTACTTTCCTTATTATTTGTGGGATATATATATATATATATATATATGCTTCAGCCCTTCCAGGGTCAATGTGCAAAGAACCCATGTACAGTTAGTGCTGCATGATCTTCAGGTATGAAACAACTATGCATACCTCCTGACACAATTGACTGGGTGAGATGAGTCAGTAAAAGTGACTGGCTAATGGCTGGATGACTAGGATTTAATTTATGGAATGGACAGAATTTTTGTATTCACCATGACATCCAGACTAATTGGAGCCTCCTATGTGATGGTTAATGACACCCCTTTCCCATACAGCTGACTGACCATTCACGACCATCCATACATCTTCATGGTGTGGCGTTTAGTCACAAGAACCACCATATCACCAGCAGTAGATGGTCTGTCTCAATCATCAAGTGCAGATTTGTGTAGCAGTTCAAAATGCTTGCTATACAGACTCAATTTAATCAACGTTGGCAGAATGTGCTATATTCTTATGCTGTTAATCTTGGCACTATAAGCATGAAGTAGTGTCCTGTAAGTTCACGTTGATGGTTCACTGTTTATTTCTTAATTTGTGAAAGTTATTGGTGCCGCAATCCTTCTTTCATCATCCCTAGTCCTACTTTATAATCAATAACTGAATTGATTTTTCTAATCCTACACTGTTTCTGTACTTAATATCTGTCATCCAAGATTATTATTATTATTATTAAATAATAATAATAATAATAATAATAATAATAATAATAATAATAATAATAATAATAATAATATAAAAAATCAAATAAGTGGAGGTGGTGTAGACTGTGGTAGCAACAGTTTAAAAAACTCACTACCACTGTGTGCTAAGGAGCAATCAGTGACAGGAAAAGTGCAGCGTTGTTTCTCTTCCACCAAGGGCGAGTCTCATTACAACAACTGCTATCCTTCAAGCAAATGTGGGAATCTCAAGCTCAGTTACTTTGAAGGTCACGTTTATGTATCTTCATGCTGTACAAGGCAGGAGAATTTTATACAGTATTTTCCAGGAAAAAAGTGAGCCTTATGTTCTGCAAAATACAGTATATATTAGATGAAAATTACACACTGTAAATTCCTCCTAATTGTACATTCCTACACAGTGCTGTCTGTTCAGACTCCCTGTTATTTCTTTCATTCATCAGTCCACCCAAAAAATATGGGGAAAGTTTACTCTCCACACATCCCATGCCACTTGAAGACAAATAAGGAATCTGGTGCTCTATTTTCTGCCTCGTGATGGAGCACTGGTGGTGGTGGTGGTGGTTGGTGTTTGAGATCGTAAGGTACTTGAAGCTAGTGGTCGGGAGCTGCTTGATGTACTGATGTCACTCCTCTGTAAGAAGTACAAAAAAAAAATACTGATCCTTTCACTGCTGTGAATGGGAGAATCATGTGTGCATTAGCACTGGAAACAAATACAAAAGTGCCATTACACTTATTTTTGGTTCTAAGATATTTTGTAATATACAATGACGGAAGGAAAATGTAAGAGAATATGTCTTAGCTGATTTCCAAAGACAAAAGCAATTTACACTTGCTGAAAACTGTAAAAAAGCAAATTTCATTCATATGTTATGCCTGCCTGCTGTCTAGATATTATAAGTTAAAATCACAGTAATACAGCATTTGTTCTTTCCCATATGATAATCAAAGTGAGAATTATATGACAGGGGCATGCAGCGTATGTATAGGAAATAAGAAATTTGTCTAAAAGTGCAGCTGGAAAGCCTGAATGGAAGAGACCATTTAGGAGATACAGGCAATAGACAGGGAGATGATATTAAAACAGTGCTTCAAAGAAACAGTGTGTAATTGTGTGGACTGGATTTATCTGGAACAACAGTCTTTTACAGACCTCATAATGAAATTTCAGGTTTCACATGAGATGGGAAATTTCTTGACTAGGATATACTTCTTTATCAAGAAAGTGAATTGTGTACTATGATCAACAAAATAACAGCAAATAATGTGTACTCCTTGCATATGGAAGGCTGCTAAGAAAAATATATGAGTTCTTCACAGCTTTCTTTGTTCCTCCTATTCTGTTTTACAATTAATTTTTGTTATAAGGACCTTTAATATCTTTACAATCTTTTATATAACCTGTGAACCAACAACCAATTGAGATATCTGAAATTGTAACAACCACGTACCTACATGGCACAGGTTTTTCTAGAAAAGGTTTAGTTGCTGAGTTGGTCAATAAATTCTCTGCTATTGTGCTGCCTGCACTTTTAACACCATATAACGAATGGGCCAATTCCTGGTCAAAGTGAATCCAGCCCACTTCCTCAAAACATTTCCACTAAATTACAGTTCAGCAAAGTCACCTGCTTTATGCATATTTCTTTAAAGTGGTGTCTTTGCATGGCTTCCCAACTAAAACAATGCCTCCATTTGCTATCTCCCTGTGTGTGATACATGCTTCACCCATCAGATCACCATTATATTACGCGATGAGTACAAATTATGAAACTCTTTTTGTAGTTTTCTTCTTTGTCCTGTTACTTCATATTTTATAGTTTCAACATTCTCCTCAGCACTTTGTAAAAAAAGAAGCTTTTAGACTGTACTCATCCATCAGAGCAACAGACCTAGTTTAGTATCTATAAGGACTGTGAGATGACATTGCATTGCCATATAATATAATTTCTTGGTTTCTATATCTACATACTAAAAGCAGAAGTTGTGTTTTTCTATAAGAATACTGTTAAGGAAATGTATTACCCTCAGGTCTTAGTGATGATGCCTTCAGTCCTTTCTGATGACCAAATGTTGGGGTCACTGATAGGTGACTAAGTGAATGCGGCATGTTGTTGGCATGGAGAGTAAACAGGTTATGTAACAGTTAGTAAGGGCATCTAAACATTCACAGACTAAATTTATTACGGATATAAAATGTCAATTCTCTATTTCAAGGGTTACCAAACTATGGGTTTTAAAACTGCAGAGGGAATATTATCTAAAAATGCTTTTTCAACTGATAACATTGATAGCAATATGACTATATTACAAAGTAAACAAACTGGAATGAAGCAGCTGGGGACTGCTGTCCAAGATCTAATAGACTGATAATAAAAGTAAAGTGTGTGAGTAGTATTTTATATTTACTGGTCGATCACAAGCAGTATTTTCACTCACATATCCCAAATGTAATACTGTAAAATGTAATACTGTAAAATTCTAACAGAGTACACTATTAAAAATGTATTTATTTGTTAAAGATCTTCAATAAACATGTTTTCAATAGTGTATTTTGTTGGAAATTTATAGTATTTATTCATTCATTCATTCATTTTATTTAACGTTCCATAGATCCACAAAAACAATTGCAAGTTTAGGATATAGAACATGTCCAGAGTATACATAAATTACATTAGTCTTTGGAATCAAACTGATTCCAAGTCATACATAAGTGTTATTGGATACAGTCGAGGAACAAAAGCTTGTATAACAAGATACATAGGACAGCCATAGTTGCAAAACTGACAGTCACAAACATAGCTACAAACAGAGAAACTTGTGTACTCGTACATGGTCACAATGTGCTAAAAAATGTCCCAGACATGTTTATGGTGTGATTTGAGGCTTCTGCCATGGTGCAAATGAGATCTTCACTCTTCTTGGATGTTGTGCAGCATAGATTGGCAACATCGCAGAAGAGTGAAGAGCTCATGTTTATGGTTGTTTGGAAGATGGTGGTATAGCATACTTTGGTATAACTATATCAGCACTTCTAGATTTCCACTCTGAGCACTAGTTACAACACTACTTAATGCAGACTACTGGTTGAGATGATGGTAAGTTACATACTGCCACTCGGATAGTTAACATACCAAAACCTCTCAATGTTAATATTTACTGCGGAAGACTGATATAAAATTTTAAAGGAGATAACTTACAGCTGGAGATGGTCGAGGCAATGTATTATTATTGCTCTGTCTCACAAGAGGTCTCTGTGTTGAGTCTGTATGCTCTGGCACTGCAGGGTTGCGCTCCATACTGTGATTTTATAAACAGCATAAATTACAACTCTGAGTATTTTCTCAGAGTGAGTTTACTTCAAATTAAATCTGAGTTGTCTTCAAGAACATCAGTTAAGTTAGTAAGTATAATGATTAAACCTGGTGTGGAGGAAATATTATCTAATCCATGAGAATAGTGTGCAGGAAATGCTACTCAAGTTGAGAAAACAAATTACAGTCATAAAAACACTACATAAATTGTGGAGGAAATGCCACCGCATAACTCAAGAAGGTGATTTATGATGGGATAAATACTGCATGGGGGCAAGCGGTAGTGCAGAAGGTTGAGGCACTGTGCTACAAGCCGGAAGGTCGCAGGTTTGATTCCCGATGGTGTCATTGGAATTTTCCATTGACATAATCCTTCTGGTGGCAGTATAGCCCTGGGGTTGACTCAGCCTCTAACAGAAATGAGTACCAGGAATATTTCCTGGG
>Ga0268261_10003415_pt1 | contig 11687 bp, 5 predicted proteins | sample TergutNc150P1_FD_190353 | JGI IMG/M metagenome (GOLD analysis project Ga0268261, IMG submission 190353) | Nasutitermes corniger P1 segment gut microbial community from laboratory colony in Florida, USA - Nc150 P1 (SPAdes) (version 2) | ecosystem: Host-associated > Arthropoda: Insects > Digestive... | reverse complement strand
CTGGGAATGGTTGTCTTGAAATTCTCATTACTTTTGTTTTTTCCACATTCATTTCCATTCCATAGCATCTTCCAATTTCAATTAGTTTATCGATCATGTCCTGTAGCACCTTTTCTTCCTTAGCCATGTGTAAAATATATTAATTTTTTTACAGCTTCCAAAAATTGCTTATAATTACAAAAAAAATTGTTATATCACAGGCATAAAAAACCATTTTATACTATTTTTAATATATTTTAATACATTTGTAAGTCTTATGGGATCCCATGTTACATGAATGCTATTTGCACTGCATGCACCTTATTCTAAGTTTTGTAAAGATGGCCTGATGATGGTAAATTGACCAAAACAGACATCAAGATAAAAAAAAATGAAAGAAAATATATTTTTGTGCTTGACTGAAACCAGAAACTATTTTGTTGACGTATGTAAGCTGAGCCACTAGTGCCTCAGTCTGATGCCTTTGAGACTGAGGTGGCTACTGATATTGTGTGAAAATGTGAATTACCATGCATTGATTGAATACCAGCAGAAATGACTGTTGAAGTCAAAATAGTACATTCTGAGACCCATAATATTATTAATTCCATTTGGGATACAGAAGAACTGCTTTAACAGTGAACAGTGTCAATCAAAGGGTGATAAAACTGACTGTAGTAATCATCAAGGAATATCACTGTTATCAGCTACATATAAAATTTTATCCAGTACTCTCCTGTCAAGGTTAACTGCACACACAGAATTATTAGGGTTCATCAGCATGGATTTCCATGAAACAGATCAACTACAGATCATACATTCTGAATTCATCCAATAATACTAGTGGAAAAATGTGGGAATACAATGGAGCAATTTATCAGCTGTTTATAGGCTTCAAGAAAGACTATCATTCAGTTAGGAGGAAAATTTTGTATAATATTCTCATTGAGTTTGGTATTGTTATGAAGCTAGGTTACAAACAACGTGTGTAAATGAAACCTACAGAAAGAGGCAAATATTTGTCTGATACATTTCCTATTAGAATGGTCTGAAACAAGGAGATAGATGGTCACCAACGTTTGTCAACCTGGTTTTAGAATACGGCATCAGGAAGGTTCAACCAAACCAAGATGGGTTGAAACTGCGTGGGGCAAATCCACATCTGCTCTATATCGATGATGTTAATTTATAAGTCAAAAACAAAAATGTAACATATGATGGGTTATAAATTCTTTGACAGTGTTCCAAATTGCATAGCATCAATTAAAAAATTAGGAGCACATTAAATACAAGGAATGCCTACTACCATATCACCCAGAATTTATTATCTTCCTGTTTCTTATATAAATTAAAATACACAGACATATAATCTTGCCTGTGGTTTGACTGGACTATGAAAATAGCTGTCTCACATTAACAGAGGGACACAGGTTAAGGATGTTCATGAATATGGTGCTGAGAAAGATATTTGGACCTAACACGAGGTATGTAACAGGAAGCTGGAAAAAAATTGCATAATGAAGAGCCTCGTGATTTGCACTAGTCATAAAATACTATTACGCATCAAATCAAGACAGAGGAGATGGGAGGGATATGTGGCACATGTGGGGCAGAAGAGAAATTAATACAGAATTTTTATGGGGATACCTGAAGGAAAACGACCTTTTGGAAGACCAAGGCATAGATGGTAGAATAATATTAAAAAGAATCTACAAGACGTAGGATGGGATGATGTGGACTGTATTCATCTGGCTCAGGGCTGGGACAAGTAGCAGGTTCTTGTGAACACGTTAACGAATCTTTCGGTCCCATGGAACTGGTTACTTGGGTTTTTTCACATCAGCAGTACAAACATAACGTAAAATACAAAAACCAATGTCCTCCAGGTTGGAGGTTGGGGTGTGCAACTAGCAACCCCACCGCTATAAACAAACAGACTGCTAGAGAAGCTAAAGCAAAGCATAGCTAGACCGACAACTTGTTAACAGTCATTAGTTTGACTGCAACCTCACTTAACCTAACATCCAACCCAAATCTGTTTCTTGGTGAACATGCAACTCCAAATTCGTTATGCTAGTGTGTCAATAACACTCAATATATTTTAAAACGTATACGCCTACAAAAAGGGTTTACATACACGAATAAACAAACTAATTAAGCTGAAGTAAATAGGATGAGCAGACGGTAAACTTACGAAGCAGTTTGTCTTCCTTTAAGTTTTGTGAATTCCGAAACATTTTGGTCGCAAGCAAACGACGTGTATTTAACACAACAGTCCTACAAAACGAAGTTCGTCGTTCATCTGCTTCAGCTTAGATAGACTATTCTGCCGAACAAGTATTCACAGGAATGATAGTTTCATTTTCAAGCGAAGTCCACAGATACGAAAACACCCGCCAAAAATTCTTTTTGTGCTGTTATACATTACACTGACAATCATCCTTGCTCTTTTGCTTCCTTATTCGTGAATCTGCCAACTACTAACCACTCCTATTTCTCTGGCGGCAGTCTGTTGTATTGATGTGTACATGCAACAGTCGAAAGATTTTATACAACGTAAGCTGTCTGTATTACGACCGGCTGTCAAGACTTAGCATCAGAGTTACCACACGCCCCCACCCCCCCCGTCAACCCAGTGACCTCATTGGAAGATAAAATTTACGTCCGGGCGAATGTTTTCCGAAGGCGAAATAGTCCGCGTTTTTCGCCGTCATCTTCTCACAACGAAAAATTATAATCCACATTGATGACGGATGATCAATGAAAAACTCTTCTTTTCAGGGTTATTCTATGCACCCCACGGGGTTAAATTAAATTAGTGCAGATACATGACAATGCTCGAGAAAAACAAAAGTTTATCTTATTAACCTGATTTAGGTCTGCACAAGGAAAACAAATATGACTATCTGCATAGCACAACACTTCTAGCATGCAGTGCTCAAGAAAACCAAAAGTTTATCTTATTAAGCTGATTTAGGTCTGCACAAGGAAAACAAATATGACTATCTGCATAGCACAACACTTCTAGCATGTCTGCACATTTGTTGTTCCTAGATTTTCAGATTGTGAATATTTTTGTGAAAAACTCTGGAAGTACATTATGCATGTGCCTTTCCACATTTTACACTCTTTACACTACAAGACTTTTGCATCTCTTAGCAACAGACTTATGCAGTTCATTACAACTGATACCTCATTCAAAGGGAGATTTACGGTTGAGAATGTACAATTGTAATATCTTCATCTCTTTCTTCAGGCTGAGCTTCTATCATGCAGAAAACATGAACAAAACTTAATTCTTTTCTACGTTCATATTGAATGTTTCACAAAAAAGAGGTCTATCTGGAGGGCACTGTATTTTTACCTGATTCCGGCTCTGTACACTGTTTAATTTTTTGAACGTTCCTATTTTTCAGTCTGGCAGTACGAGTTGACAGGTGCATGCTTATAGTGTACAAGTCCTGAAGTCCTGTCTGTGTTGAAATGATGCTTTTTGTTAATTTCTCAAATCAAGCGCAGTACATTAAAAAACAAAAGCATGTTGTATGTACTATACAATGTCAGTGAAATCCATAGTAAGTTATTTATTAAAAATGTCATATAACTATCATTCACCAGTAATTGCCTTTCAGAAAGGGAGGTTTCTGTTCCACTAACAAGAACCAAAATTAGATTTGTGTAACATCTAATATAATCCTCCTTTACTAAATTCAACCTCTCTACAAATGATGTAGGAATCAGAACACCGGCAGATGGCCAGAAACTTCTATAGTTAATTTTCTATTCATATAAGCAAACAGATCCCTAAAAAATCCTTCTTATAAAGTAACATATTTAGGTAAGGTCTAGAAAAAACATTCATAATGAAAATTCCCTGGTTCAATGGGTTAGTGTCATTGCAGCCAACTGTAAACTGCCACAAATTTGTAGTTCTGATCATTTGTTTTGTACTGAATATAACTACATCTTTTTCCACAAGTTTCAGAAGTTATTTATTAGCAATAATGTTCCAATATACAAATTTACAAGGGATACAAATTAGTGCTTATAAAATATTAGTAATCTTGCAAGGTAAAGAAAACCAACTTGTAACATCATACTCATGGAAATGTTGGGTAGTAGGTGCAGAAGGGGAGCAAACATTGCTGTCATAGTTAATGTGCAATTATAGCACTAAGTAAACTGTAGCTACATGGTCTTGCATTGCAATTGTAAAGAGGAAACAACTGTAGTTCTTAAAAATGGTCCACAACAAGATGACATAAACTTGATATTATAAGGAAATAGGTAACACTCAAAAACACTTACTAACTTGAGTAAGATTAAACAATTCTGTTTGTACCAGGTGCCAACAGTCAGATACATATGTAAAAGAAACACACGCTACTTATATGCATTCATGTAGGTGGGTAATGGAGATGCATACTTCATAAGAAAAGAAGGTGTTAAATTCACTCAGAATTTAACATTCCTCTCATTCATCACAATGAAGAAATGCACTTCTTGCATCTTTACACAGAACCATACTACTTGTTTGAGACTTTTACAGTACTACACAAATGAAACATAATGTAGAAATAAATTACATATCTAGCTGGCAGGATAAAGGATTCTGTAACATAGTACAACATAATTTCATGAATTAAGTACATTATGAATATCACATTTAACAGTCACAAATCTACTGAAGATTATTACTTTGATAACCGCTGCATTTGGAAGTATACTGGGGTGTAAAACAGAATCTATTATTCTTCCAACATTACTTAAAACCTGAATGCCAGAAATGGTTTAGCTACACAAATTTTGAGCAATAGAGTAACATATCGCTCATTTGCGACAAGCGTCACAACTCAAAATTACTGATTTTTCAGGAGAAACATTTAAAGGTTTTGAAGTGCTATCCTTTCTTATGAGTGCAACAACAACACACCTGCTCACCAGTGGCTAGTTTTACAAAATTTGTTATGACCCTATACCTATTAAATGTGCATCTGCAAACGTTTCTTTCTATACCAATAAGTCAAAAAATGCCAAATTTTGAGTTGTGACACTCTTGTCGCAAATGAGCAATATGGTGACTACAGGCATGGATGTATACTACTGTAAGCTTGTGGACCTGTCTTAATATACTTCAGAACAATAAACAGGCCACAGAAAAGTGTACTTTACTACCACATGAATCGTTTGTACACCATAATGTAATGAGATGAGACAAAAAATAAACACTTAACCAACTACAGAATATCTTTAAAGAAGACTCCATAACAACTACAAATCTTTTCACGACTCTTTTACATGAATGTGTGAAGGTCTTTATCATTTAGTTCTTCAAATTATGTACACCTAAGCCTATAACCAATGAGCAGTTTTTTATACAATAAAAAATGTTGACAAGATACGTTATTATGTGCATTAACACAGCCGAGTTGAATAAGTGGAAAGAAATAGTCAAATGTGTTCTATATAAAACTGGGTTCATATCTTTTACTACACAAAACTTAGCTCACATTACATGCACCACTTGCAGAACACGTCTGTAGTGTTACATACAGGTCAATTATAATGTTGTCTATTTATTTGAATTTATTGTAACAAGGTCAGTAAAATAACAAAAGTCTGTATAAATTTAAGTACACTTGCAAAAGCACATTTTGAATCAGCTGAAGTTTAATTTAGTTGTAAATTTACATGCTTAACTGTAAGTGTCTGATCATTTTGTATTTTAAATGTCAATCAAAAGGAGTCGAATGGTACTTCTTTGTAAATGCAAACATCCTTCCCACAAACCCAAAATGTCAAACATTATGATGCACAGATAGTTAGTATATTACAGCTGACATTACCTATGTCTTTTTCAACCATTCCTAGAACAGTACAGAAAAACGTAGAAAGAGTATTCATAAGTAGTACTCTTGTGTTTTTGCACATAAAATTCTTAAATAAAAACACTAAAGTGACACATGTAACTTACTGATCTTTCCAAATCATCTTTATTTTTCTCCAGTTTTCTTAAAAACCACTGTTTCACAAGCTGACTTTGCATCCATCAGTAATGTAAAACAATATGAATATATTCCCAGATAAGAACTGGCTCAATCTAACGGACCCAGCAGAGTAGTATCATTCTTTTTCCCATTGTTTAGGCACATGTGCATAGTCGTGAAATGTGCCTATTACCTTCATCATGCCTGTCCATCTACGTCTCTCTGCGGCTGCCAATGGGTGGTTTTCCGTGAAATTCGATATTCGGAACTTCTACGAAAATCTGTCAAGAACTCCAAATTCGGTTTAAACTGGACAAGAATATTGGGCACTTTACATGAGGGCCTAAGTATGTTTAACTGTCGCAGGGGACATAAATTTGACATAAAAGCATTTTGGTGCAACAGTCTCTTGTTATAATGCTGACAGTGATGTGTAGCTCAGCAACACACAGACTGCACTGTTGCATTTCTACAGCAACATTGGCTACATGAAAGTGCCACAATGTTATGTTATACGTACTATCTTGTTTGCTTGATGATGGAAGTATAGCCACCTTCTGTCATGTTGTGTTAATGACACATCTTCATCACAAGCATGGGGACTTCAGAGCAAAGAAATGTACCATATATATTTGTACATAACCTAACATATCACAAATGCCTAGAACTATGACATTCCAATCAAGAATGCTTTGGAACTTAGGATATTTTACCTTGCAAGCTCTACATGGTTTAAATCATACGAATGGGTGAAGGACAAGGTAAAATTATAACACAGAAATACTGAATCTCCAACTACAGCTCCTCTCACTATGTGTACCAATTCAGCTGAAATTAGATTATCTTTTTTTTTTCAAGGAACAATGGATTGGTTTGAGGTATGACTATACACTATAATGAGTAACAATTTCAGTCACATAAGAATGTAATGATCCCTCATACCAACTGCATATGACATAATGGGCCCCACCACAGGTTGAAGAAGGTAGCACTGTTGTCAAATCTTCAATTCAGCCTCAGACAGCAATATGTGTAGTCCTAAATGGACAAGTCACAGCACAGACAGTAATACTGCAGCAGAAAAGAACGCACAAGCAAAACATACACCGGTGACCACATCTGTCAGTCAGTGTACCTAACCATCATAGCTGTAATTATATCCTTTGTACAGGAGGGTAGAGCTGACTGCTAGTATGAGGAATCATCAAATACTCTTGTGCCTGTAATGTAGCCTATAATCTTATAACAGAGTAACCAAACACGTCCTTAAACCTTAGAGGGTTCAAATTAATGTACACTACATATCAATATTCAGTTCATGTCTCACAGAGACACAGCGTGCTTCCATCAGACAGACCCGTCATTTAATGCTCTATAGGGCAATAAGGACTCTTTATTGTAAGAACCATACAGAACACATAAATACGCTGTGCGAACAATATGTAGAGTTTTTAATGTTAAACTCAGTAGTATGCACAGTAACCACTAGACATTATAAACGTTTAAATAAGGAACATCTCATGTAACAAAGGTTTGGAAGTACACAAAAAATTGTACACAAATAAAAATCTTAGTTTGTCTGCTACTTTTACCTACTATGTCTAATACAAACACCCCAAGTCTCCTCATGTTTCTCTAATGGTTGGTGACAATGATAGATTTATTACACTCTTGTTTTGTTGGTCTGAGGCATATTTAATGTACAAGTGTATTAAGTATATCTCAGACAATGGACAAAGGCCAATGAAATAAAAACATAACCACATATGCTTAATAAAAACCGACAAGTGAATCTGGGTTTCATTTGCTGTCAAATGAACCTAAGACATTCTAACCTGCCAAATACATCCCTCTAAACCGATCTGGGTTTTTGTAATTTTCCACAAAGTTTTCACATATCCCATGCCATGTTTCTTTAGGCCTGTTTATAAATCTTATGCTGCATCCTGCTATTCGCAGCTGTATTACAAATTACCTTTGTATAAAATGCATTGAGCTTTGTATGAAAGAAGCAGTCTCACATGAGTAATGGTAAAGTGGCTGGTCTTCTGTGGCAGTTCTTTATTTAAGCACACATATCTATAGACACTTACTTGTGTGTGCAGATGCACCCACATACAGGGATTGAAAGAGAGAGAATTTTTTGAAAATGACTGACTTGTACTTAACACATGGAAATTTCATAATATAAGCAGTCAACAGCAGCAAATGTAACTGAATTTGCGAAAAAAAAAAAAAAAAACCTGAGATTATGTGCAATGCCATAAACGCATGGGGGAGTGGGCGTAGAACTCCACTCATTTTTAATCTTGGCATCAGATGGAACTCCTTTCAGCTGAACATGACACTATTCACAACATGTGCCTTGAAGCTTGGTTGTGAAACCAGAAAAGCCCAAACTCATGCTCAGGAAACAAAACTGCCATTTCATATTACTTCAGTATGCTAAACTGTATCAATGGCCTGATTAAAATGTACAAATTCATACATTTGCATTATTTTGGTAAAGTTCACCCTACATCTGCTATACATCCTACAGAATGTGCTATTACTGCTTGGAGGGTTGGTACAGTGGTACATATCAATCCAGTAAAATACCACATGGTGATCTCTTATCCCAACCAGGGCTTTCAGTGTCTCCAAGCAGATACCAGGATATCAACCATATTTCAACACTGTGTAATCCCAGCAGTTCATACAGCTCATAAAATAACCAAATGAAAGTGACTACTACAGTATCCTGTTTTCCACCCACTCCTATGACAGCTGTTTAAGTGAGGCAGAACAGGTATCTGAAATGTACTCACTGATGTCAATGATGCATTTCACTGTTATATTGGATTGGACTGTGCATTGAAATTATTGTTTTACTACTTTATGTGGATTCTACTTTATGATTGTCACAGTTTTGAGGCTCTGTACATGTGTTGTAATTTTGTAATATAAAGTTGGACTGGTCCAGTGTTGCATATGTAACAATACGGATGTACAATAAATGAATGAATGAATGAATAAATACATGAAAGTATTCAGTTAATAGGACAGTATCCAGTAACACAAAAGAACTGTTCCTTCTTGAAAAGAAGCTATCTGTCCTCTGGGGATCTTGTCAGTGATCAAGTTATGTTAGGTTATGTCACTTACATTTAATCATTTCACTTCGTTAGTAATATGTACATATATGCTTCCCACTGGCTCTATATAATTATGTCCCTCTGAAGTACTGTTCTTCTGAATGATCTTTAAATTGGACCTTAGGTTCTTCTTATTCATTTACTGGATATTCAGGAATTTATTGCAAATATATTCATAACTGAACACCAGTTACTGCATGTTACAGTAAGAAAGCTTAGTGCTGTATTCTCTTGACCACTTTTCATGTGGTTAGAGGAAAAATCGGGTCCTACAAACATTCTAATAATGATTCACGTAACAAAGGCAATGTCATAACCCACTGGTGTGGCCAATAGTTTCGTATGTTTTTAAGATAATTTGTAACAGTAAACAGAAAGCAACTTGTTTATGCTCACAAGTTCTCTTCCTATCTCAGTGTTCTTAAATTTCACTTCCAAGATTCATCACATGGGCCAATAGTTTGGTGAAGCATTTTAAACAGCCTGGATTTTGTTCTTTTCACACACACACACAAATTTACACTGTTCAAGAACAATAAATATACAAGAAAATGATCTGAACCTTCCACTAATGGATTTTACTTCCACACTGCCCTAACACTATTCCTTTGCTGCCCTCTGTCTACTATATTGATAAAATCAACAACTTAAAAGTGTGCCACCACCTCTTAATGAAATCTGAAACTACTTGTACTATGTGTTCAGGAAGCAGAACAGTCATCACATGCCATGGCATGGAACATGAAAACATCACACACACACAAAAACATGTACAGTAAAATTTGTCCAAAACAGGATCCATATGGAATGAAAATCTGCGCATTAAAGAAATAATTTTTGGTCCCTTTAATACTGTAGAACTAAAATCCCTGTGCCAGAAACAAAAAACATCATTTGGTAGACTGACTGTAACCTTTAATACGAAACATTTTAATAAACATATTTCATGTTAAACTCTCATATTGTTCATTCTGTGCATTGTAAATGATTTACAACTCCTTACAGTAAGAATTTGTAAACATTTTATGTTAAAGTCCTGTTTTCAAACTTCTCAAAGTCCTGTTTTCAAATTTCTCACAAGAAAAACTACACAGACTGAATGTAGTATTAAATAGCTTGAATGAATTCATATGGTGGCTGCAATCAACTTCTATGCAAATAACTTTAAATGTGAAAAACTGCTGTAGAGTTTACAAGTCACTATCAAAATATCAAGGTCAAAATGGAATGGCTTAACGTTTTCATCCAGTGTTACAAATAAATGTGTCTACTTACATATGTTCCCTCTTGATGAAAAAAGTTACAGAAAAAAAAAATTCAGTGGGGAGTTTGGGAAAAAAAAAAAACTATTGAAGGACTATCCAAGATGTTGAAGAACAGGAATAAAATAAAGAATGATCTTATTTGGAATAAAGAACTGAGGGAAGATCTGCAGTTCATATGTTTTTTAAGAAGAAATTCTACTGTTCACATTACTGTGAAGTAAAAGTATATCAGAAGAAAATATTGTGTGAATTTGCACGTAAGGATTCAAATGATTCCTAAAATAACTTCCATGTACAGTGTATGAAATGAATGGAAAACATAATATGCCCAGTGTTGAAATATTTTTCTGTCACAACCCACATTTTTAAAGTTACATTTTTCCCAGCCTGCTGTCACCAGCTGTCCATTGTTATCCTTATACCATATTTTGACATGTTTTTCCCTCTTATGCTGATAAATACATACTTCTGTTTCATACTTTTCAGTTAACATTTTAATGCTAACATGATACCGTATCTGTCCCTGAGAATGTGTTCTTGGGCTCTGGTAATGAAAATCACCATAAACTGACTCCATCTCTTTCCTGTGCACATTTAATATTGTGTCACAGGGATAAAGAACAGGCCTACAATCTGACAAAATTTTGTATTATGCTGGGACTTCTTACATTGGCACTGAATGCAGTTTAGTTCTATTATGGCCTTTGCATCAAAGTATTTAACAGAGAAATTATCTGATATAACTAATTAAACACGATAAACTGATATACATTCAATAAATTATGATTTGAGGCCAACGTGTAATGCTGACCCATTTCTGCATTGATTAATTTATTTTCATGGAATTACATTTCCTTTATAATTCCCTGTTTTAGGCTTAAGTTTTATGTAGCTTACAATCAAGTCAGCCTTATTTTACAATAACCAACTATGCACAAACTATAAAATTCCTGTTCTATTAATGCAGCATTTAGTGGACTGCAGATGTTCATGAGGTAACATTAAGCCACAGAAACTCATCAACAGTGGACTTAACTGAAGCTGTTTTGTCCACACCGTTCAAATTATTGTGGCTCACCTTTTGGCAATAATGCGTAGAAGTAATCTCAGAATACCAAAAAAAAAAAAAAAACCACTAATACAATTGCCAGAAGGTCCAAAATCATTTTGCACTGAAAACACACAATAAAATCACTTTAACCCTTAGGCGACTAATGTCATATATATATATATATATATATGGAGTACCCATTCTTGATGTTTCTAGATCACACACAACGACGCAGCACAGTCGGTAGGACTCCTCTGGACGAGTGATCAGC
>Ga0268261_10003414_pt1 | contig 11688 bp, 7 predicted proteins | sample TergutNc150P1_FD_190353 | JGI IMG/M metagenome (GOLD analysis project Ga0268261, IMG submission 190353) | Nasutitermes corniger P1 segment gut microbial community from laboratory colony in Florida, USA - Nc150 P1 (SPAdes) (version 2) | ecosystem: Host-associated > Arthropoda: Insects > Digestive... | reverse complement strand
TCTTACAGACCTATTAGTTTGCTCCCGATCCTCTCGAAATTATCTGAGAAACTTTTCTTAACAAGAATAAACCAATACTACACGAAAAACGGATTATACCGGATTACCAGTGCGGTTTCAGATAGAAGCACGCTACTACTGAGCAAGTCCACCGTATAACTAATGTAATAAACAGAGCGTTGAAGAGTAATAAATTTATTGTAAGACAGCATTCCTAGATATCAGTCAAGCCTTTGATAAAGTGTGGCATGCAGGACTACTATACAAAATAAGAACATCATTTCCAGACAGTGGGGTACGCTGCTGGTGGCACAGTTGGTCGAGGCACTGCGCTACAAGTCGGAAGGTCGCGGGTTCGATCCCCGATGGTGTCATTGGAATTCTTCATTGACATAATCCTTCCGGTCGCACTATGGCCCTGGGGTTGACTCAGCCTCTAACAGAAATGAGTACCAGGAATATTTCCTGTGGGTAAAGGCGGCCGGTGCGTAGGGCTGACAACCTTACCACCTTCATGTGCCGGGTGTCTTGAAATCTTGGAGCCTCAACCTCCTGGAACACTCAGGGCCTGTTCAGGACTGTAATGGGATTGCTTTACCTTTACCTTTATTTCCAGACAATATATACAAAATCCTAAAATCATACCTGGAAAATAGATACTTTTTGATAAAATACAGAGAGGAATATACACCCCTACACCCGGTTCTACCTGGTGTGCCACAGGGAAACGTACTGGGCCCACTTCTCTACCTACTCTACACAGCCGACTTATCTACTGCGGCCGACAACACAACAGCTACCTTTGCAGGCGGTATTGCTGTCCTAATTACACACGAAGATCCTGCAATAGCAACTCACAAACTAAAAATACATTTTAAAAAATCCAATTATAGTTGAAAAAATGGCGTATGAAGGCAAACGAAACAAAATGAGTCCAATTTATCTGTACCCTAAAAAAAGAATGTGTCCCCCTGTCCAACTAAACAACACACAACTGACCTAAACTGAAGAAGTAAAATGCCTGGGCATACTTCTGGACCGAAAACGTACCTGGCGTAAACACATGTCTGCAAAGAGAAAACAACTTGACCTCAAACTACGTTAAATGTACTGGATTATTTGCCGAAAATCGCAGCTGTCACTGCTAAACAAGCTACTCGTCTACAAAGTAATCCTGAAACCTATCTGGACCTATGGTATACAACTGTGAGGATCTGCATCGAATTCTAATTTAGAAAACCTGGAAAAGGGTCCAATCGAAAGTGCTACGGATAATTACGGACGCACCGCGGTATGTGCCAAATGTGGTGATAAAACGTGACTTACAAGTGTGAACGGTTCGACAAGAAGTGAGAAACTACAGTGTCACCTACCCACAAAGGCTCGACGATCATCCTAGTAGCCTGGGAAAATTGTTATTTCAAAGAACAACTTGCAATCATATGCTTAAGCGGTATTAATCCCCAGATCTAGCAACTAGATTATAACTAGTATCTGGAAAACTCCCCAGAGACCAAACTCAGTCAATTTTGATTGACCTTAAGTAGGAGATATATCGCTGGATGTATCTCCTACATGCCATTAATAGTGAAGGTCAACACGATTGCTAAATATCTTCGGAGAGATAGCAACACTTTGGGACTTAAAAGAAATCCTTTAACAACATCGACTTCTTCCTTATCATCATCAAATTGCAACACTGCGCTGGGAGGATATTGTGTGAATTAAAGATATTAAGGATATAATCCGTGGATATAAATATTCTGTATACAAATTCAGTTCCAAAGAAATGAGCAGTTGGGTGTGTTTCGTGGTGCTGTGAACTGGTGACACAATGCTTTGTGGCAGTAGCGTTGATTTGAAGGTTGCGATCTAACGACATGATTGAATGTATACGTACTGATACATTATAATTTAAAATAGCAGGCTGCACTGCACTGCAGAAGACATCAGGTAGGGAGATTGTGTGCTAATGTGCAGTTGAACATGTAGCGGCAGTTTGTATGTAATTACTGTCAGTACAGATCAGTTGCAGGCTGTACAGTCTGTACAGTATTTGTACAGTAAATGTGCTGTGCTGTTGTGCAACTGAATATGTAGCAGCAGCTTGTGTGTAATTACTGTAAGTACAGTTCTGTTGCAGACTGTACAGTTGTACAGTATTTGTGCAGTAAATGTACTGTGTCGTTGTGCAACTGAACATGAAGCAGAAGATTGTGTGTAATTACTGTAAGTACAGTTCAGTTGCAGACTGTACAGTCTGTACAGTAACTGTACAGTAAATGTGCTGTGCTGTTGTGCAGCTGAACATGCAGCAGCAGCTTGTGTGTAATTACTGTAAGTACAGTTCAGTTGCAGACTGTACAGTTTGTACAGTATTTGTACAGTAAAAGTGCTGTGCTGTTTTGCAGTTGAACATGTAGCAGCAGCTTGTGTGTAATTACTGTAAGTACAGTTCAGTTGTAGACTGTACAGTCTGTACAGTAATTGTACAGTAAATGTGCTGTGTTGTTGTGCAGCTGAACACGTAGCAGCAGCTGGTGTGTAATTACTGTAAGTACAGTTCAGTTGCAGAATGTACAGTTTGTAAAGTATTTGTACTGTAAATATGCTGTGCTGTTGTGCAACTGAACATGTAGCAGCAGCCTGTGTGTAATTACTGTAAGTACAGTTCAGTTGCAGACTGTACAGTCTGTACAGTATTTGTACAGTAAATGTGCTGTGTCGTTGTGCAACTGAACATGTAGCAGCAGCTTGTGCGTAATTACTGTAAGTACAGTTAAGTTGCAGACTGTACAGTTTGTACAGTAATTGTACAGTAAATGTGCTGTGCTGTTGTGCAGCTGAACATGTAGCAGCAGCTTGTGTGTGATTACTGTAGGTACAGTTCAGTTGCAGACTGTAAAGTCTGTACAGTATTTGTACAGTAAATGTGCTGTGCTGTTGTGCAGCTGAACATGTAGCAGCAGCCAGTGTGTAATTACTGTAAGTACAGTTCAGTTGCAGACTGTACAGTCCATACAGTATTTGTAGAGCAAATGTGCTGTGCTGTTGTGCAGCTGAACATGTAGCAGCAGCTTGTGTGTAATTACTGTCAGTACAGTTCAGTTTCACACAGTACACTATCTATACACTCAATATGCTGTAGAGTAACACACTCAACATAACAGTCACTCTGCCTCTCTATAATTACTGTCAGTACAGTTCAGTTGCACACAGTACATTATCTGTACACTCAATATGCTATACAGTAACACACTCAACATAACAGTCACACTGTCTCTCTATAATTACTGTCAGTACAGTTCAGTTGCACACTGTACACTATCTGTACACTCAATATGCTGTACAGTAACACACTCAACATAACAGTCACTCTGTCTCTCTATAATTACTGTCAGTACAGTTCAGTTGCACACTATACACTATCTGTACACTCCTATGCTGTACAGTAACACACTCAACATAACAGTCATCCTGTCTCTCTTTAATTAATGTCAGTAGAATTCAGTTTCACACTGTACACTATCTGTACACTCCTATGCTGTACAGTAACACACTCAACATAACAGTCATCCTGTCTCTCTTTAATTAATGTCAGTACAATTCAGTTTCACACTGTACACTATCTGTACATTCAATATGCTGTACAGTAACACACTCCAACATAACAGTCACTCTGTCTCTCTATAATTACTGTCAGTACACTTTAGTTGCACACAGTACACTATCTGTACACTCAATATGTTGTACAGTAACACGCTCAAAATAAGAGTCACTCTGTCTCTCTATAATTACTGTCAATACAGTTCAGTTACACACTGTACACTATCTCTACACTCAATATGCTGTACAGTAACACACTCAAAATAATAGTCACTCTGTCTCTCTATAATTACTGTCAGTACAGTGCAGTTGCACACTGTACACTATCTGTAAGCACAATATGCTGTACAGTAACACACTCAACATAACAGTCACTCTGCCTCTCTATAATTACTGTCAGTACAGTTCAGTTGCACACTGTACACTATCTGTACACTCAAAATGATGTACAGGAACACACTCAACATAACAGTCACTCTGTCTCTCTATAATTACTGTCAGTACAGTTCAGTTGCACACTGTACACTATCTGTAAAGTCAATATGCTGTACAGTAACACACTCAAAATGACAGTCACTCTCTCTTTCTATAATTACTGTCAGTACAGTTCAGTTGCACACTGTACACTATCTGTACACTCAATATGCTGTACAGTACACACTCAAAATAAGTCACTGTCTCTCTATAATTACTGTCAGTACAGTTCAGTTGCACTCTGTACACTATCTGTACACTTAATATGCTGTACGGTAACACACGCAATATAACAGTCACTATGTCTGTTTATAATTACTCTCAGTACAGTACAGTACTAATTGCAAATTTGTTTAAAAATATAAGTCTAAGAGGGGTAATATTCCAATAACGTTTTTTAAACTCATGGTTCCGTGCATCACGAATCAATGTTAATAAAAAGGTCCAACTTGATGCAACAGTATGCAGATATTTATTTACTAAACAGTCACTCTACATGTATCGGGGGTCACAGCACCCATCATCAGGAGTACTAAAAACTGTATCTGCTACCTCTGGTATAAGTCATGATACTGGTACGGCTAACTCTTTCCAACGTGGCCTGATCAGGCCACGTTGGTAGGAATTAGCCGTACCAGTATCATGACCTACACCAGAGGTAGCAGATACAGTTTTTAGTACTCCTGATGATGGGTGCTGTGACACCACAAACATGTAGAGTGACTGTGCACTAAATAAATGTCTGTATACTGTTGCAACAAGTTGGACTTTTCATTAACATTATACTAACTTCTTCACGAATTAGCCGCCCTCTGGAGTTGAAAATGCTAATTCTTCAGACAAACAAACTCTTCGAACAGATGTTTCGTCGAAAACTGAAAGCATATTTTAAGCCCAGTGCATTTCCAATGTAATTTTTCGAACGTGCTCGATTAAACAAAGGAATACACGGGAATACTAACGCTATGCTTACATTTCTTGCCTACTGCGAACTGGAAACCTGAAAGTGTTACTCCTGTGGAAGAAATACGTGGTTTTGAATTAGGCCTATTTTTCGTGAGAAGAAGCGAATATCCACTTTGGAAAAGAAGGGTAAAATAAAATGTCTTCTTCGCTAAACGAACAGAAATGAGTTTTAACTACACACTGCACAGTAATATTCGCGTGACATGGTCCAATGCAAATATAAATTTAAGAAAGAAAATTTGTCACATATTTACTGTAATTATTTCAAAATTTTACCTAATATTCACTGTAAGGCAATTCACTCAAGAAGCAATACCAGTATCCACCTGCTGTGAAGTATCTTCCAGAAAATGTTCACTGTAACAAACTTCATTCAAGACGCAATACCACTGTCAACTTGTTGTGAAGTATCTTCCAGATAATGTTCACTGTAACACACTTCATTCAAGCCGTAATAAAACTGTCCACCTGCTGTGAAGCATCTTCCAGATATAGTTCACTGTAACACACTCCATTCAAGCTGCAATACCACTGTCCACTTGCTGTGAAGTACCTTCCACATAATGTTCACTGTAACACACTACATTCAAGCCGCAATACCACTGTCCCCCTGCTGTGAAGTATCTTCCTGATAATGTTCACTGTAACACTACATTCAAGAAGCAATAATAGTGTCCACTTGCTGTGAAGTAACTTCCAGATAATATTCACTGTAACACACTTCATTCAAAACGCAATTACACTGACCACCTGCTGTTAGGTAACTTCCAGATAAAGTTCACTGCAACACAATTAATTCAAACCGCAATAATATTGTCCACCAGCTGAGAAATATCTTCCACATAAAGTTCACTGAAATACACTTCATTCAAGCCGCAAAGCCACTGTACACCTGCTGTGAAGATTCTATCTGATAATGTTCACAGTAACATACATCATTCAAGCCGCAATACTAATGTCCACCTGCTGTGAAGTATTTTCCTGATAATGTTCATTGTAACATTACATTCATGCCGCAATGCCACTGTCCACCTACTGTGAAGTACCGTCCAGATAATGTTCACTGTAACATACTTCATTCAAGCCGCAATACCACTGTCCAACTGCTGTGAAGAAACTTCCATATAATGTTCACTGTAACAAAATATATTCAAGTAGCAATACCACTCTCCACCTGCTGAGAAGAACCTACCACATAATGTTCACTGTAACACACTACATTGAAGCCGCAATGCCACTGTCCACCTGCAGTGAAGTACTTTCCAGATAATGTTCACTGCAACACACTTCATTCAAATCGCAATACCACTGTCCACATGCAGTGAAGTACCTTCCAGATAATGTTCAATGTAACACACTTCATTCAAGCAGCAATACATCTGTCCACCTGCAGTGAAGTACCTACCAGATAATGTTCACTGTAACACACTTCATTCAAACCGCAATAGCACTGTCCACCTGCAGTAAAGTACCTACCAGATAATGTTCAATGTAACACACATCATTCAAGCCGCAATACAACTGTCCACTTGCAGTGAAGTACCTTACAGATAATGTTCACTGTAACACACTTCATTCAAGCCGCAATGCAACTGTCCGCCTGCTGTGAAGTATCTTCCAGATAATGTTCACTGTAACACACTTCATTCAAGCCGCAATACCACTGTCCACCAGCTGTGAAGTACCTACCAGATAATTGAAACTGTAACACATTTCAATCAATCCGCAATACCACTATCCACCTGCTGTGAAGTATCTTGCAGATAATGTTCACTGTAACATACTTCATGGAAGCCGCAATGCCATTGTCCACCTGCAGCGAAGTACCTTCCAGATAATGTTCAATGTAACACACTTCATTCAAGATGTCATGCCACTGTTAACATGCATGAAGTAACTTCCACATAATGATCACTGTAACACAATACACTGAAGCCGCAATGCGACTATCCACCTGCAGTGAAATAACTTCCAAATAATGTTCACTATAACACATTACATTCAAGCCGAAATGCCACTGTCCACCTGCAGTGAAGTACCTTCCAGATAATGTTCAATGTAACACACTACATTCAAGTCGTAATAACACTATCCACCTGCTGTAAAGTATAATGCAGATAATGTTCACTGTAACACAATACATTCAACCTGCAATACCACTGTCCACCTGCTGCGAAGTATCTTCCAGATAATGTTCATTGTAACACACTACGTTCAAGCCTCTATACCACAGTCGACTTGTATGAAGTACCTTCGTGATAATGTTCACTGTAACAGACTTCATTCAAGCCGCAATGCCACTGTCCACCTGCTGCGAAGAATCTTCCAGATAATGTTCACTGTAACATACTACATTAAAGCCGCAATTCCACTCTCCACCTGCAGCGAAGAACCTTCCAGATAACGCTCAATGTAACACACTACATTCAAGTTGCAATACCACTGTCCACCTGCTGTGAAGTATCTTACAGATAATGTTCACTGTAGCAAACTACATTCAAGCCGCAATATCACTGTCCACCTGCTGTGCAGTATCTACAACTTAAAGTTCAATGTACTACACTACATTCAAGCCGCTATACCACTGTCCACTTGCTCTGAAGTACATTCCAGATAATGTTCACAGTAACACACTTCATTCAAGCCGCAATGCTTCTGTCCGCCTGCTGTGAAGTATCTTCCAGATAATGTTCACTGTCACATACTTCATTCAAGACGCAATGCCACGGTCCGCCTGCTGTGAGGTATATTCCAGATAATGTTCACTGTAACACACTTCATTCAAGCCGCAATGCCACTGTCCGCCTGCTGTGAAATATCTGCCAGATAATGTTCACTGTAACACACTTCATTCAAGCCGCAATGCCACTGTCCGCCTGCTGTGAAGTATCTGTCAGGTAATGTTCACTGCAACACACTTCACTCAAGCCACAATGCCACTGCCCGCCTGCTAAGAAGTATTTTCCAGATAATGTTCACTGTAACACACATCACTCAAGCCGCAATGCCACTGTCCGCCTGCTGTGAAGTACCTTCCAGATACCGTTCACTGTAACACACTTCATTCAAGCCGCAATGCCACTGTCCACCTGCAGTGAAGTAGCTTCCACATAATGTTCACCGTATCACACTACATTGAACACGCAATGGCACTGTCCACCTGCAGTGAATTACCTTCAAGGTAATGTTCACTATAACACACTACATTCAAGCCGAAATGCCACTGTCTACCAGCAGTGAAGTAACTTCCAGATAATGTTCATTGTAACACACTATATTCAAGCCGCAATACCACTGCCCACCCGCTGTGAAGTACTTTCCAGATAATGTTTACTGTAACACGCTTCATTCAAGCCGCAATGCCACTGTCCATCTGCTGTGAAGTATCTTCCAGATAATGTTCACTGTAACACACTACCTTAAAGACGCAATGCCACTCAACACCTGCAGTGAAGTACCTTCCAGATAATGTTCAATGTAACACAATACATTCAAGTCTCAATACCACTGCCCACCTGCAGTGAAGTATCTTCCATATAATATTCACTGTAACAAACTACATTGAAGCCGCAATACCACTGTCCACCTGCTGTGAAGTATCTTTCTGATAATGTTCACTGTACCACACTAAATTCAAGCCGCAATACCACTGTCCACCTGCTGTGAAGTAATTCCAGATAATGTTCACTGAAACACACTACATTCAAGCCGCAATACAACTGTCCACCTGCAGTGAAGTAACTTCCAGATAATGTTTACTGTAACACAATTCATTCAAGCCGCAATGCCACTGTCCATCTGCTGTAAAGTATATTCCAGATAATGTTAACTGTAAGAAACTACATTAAAACCGCAATGCCACGCTCCACCTGCAGTGAAGTACCTTGCAGATAATGTTCAATATAACACACTACATTCAAGTCGCAATAGCACTGTCCACCTGCTGTGAAGTATCTTACAGATAATGTTGTGAAGTATCTTTCAGATAATGTTCACTGTACCACACTACATTCAAGCCGCAATACCACTGTCCACCTGCTGTGAAGTAATTCTAGATAATGTTCACTGTAACACACTACATTCAAGCCGAAATACAACTATCCATCTGCAGTGAAGTACCTTCCAGATAATGTTCACTGTAACACAATTCATTCAAGCCGCAATGCCACTGTCAATCTGCTGTGAAGTATCTTCCAGATAATGTTCACTGTAACAAACTACATTAAAGCCGCAATGCCACGCTCCACCTGCAGTGAAGTACCTTGCAGGTAATGTTCAATATAACACATTACAATCAAGTCGCAATAGCACTGTCCACCTGCTGTGAAGTATCTTACAGATAATGTTCACTGTAACACAGTACATTCAAGTCGCAATACCACTTTCCACCTGCTTTGAAGTATTTTCCAGATAAAGTTCACTGTACCACACTACATTCAAGCCGCAGTACTACTGTCCACCGGCAGTGAATTATATTCCAGATTATGTTCACTGTAACACACTACATTAAAGCCGCAATACCACTATGCACCTGCTTTGAAGTATCTTCCATATAATGTTCACTGGAACACACTACTTTCAAGCAGCAAAACCACTGTCCACCTGTGGTGAAGTATCTTCAAGATAATTTTAACTGTAAAACACTTCATTCTAGCCGCAATTCCCCTGTCTATCTGCAGTGAAGTACCTTCCTGTTAATGTTCAGTGAAACACACTACATTCAAGCCGTAATGCCCCTGTCCACCTGCTGCGAAGTACATTCCAGTTAATGTTCCCTGTAACACACTACATTCAAGCGGCAATACAACTGTCCACCTACGGTCAAGAACCTTCCAGATAATGTTCACTGTAGCATACTACATTCAAGCGGCAATACCACTGTCCACCTGCTGTGAAGTACGTTCCAGATAATATTTGCTGTAACAAACTTCATTCAAGCCATGATGCCACTGTCCGCCTGCTGTGAATTATCTTCCACATAATGTTCACTGTAACACACTTAATTCATGCCGCAATGCTACTGTCCGCCTGCTGTGAAATACCTTCCAGATAATGTTCACTATAACACACTTCATTCAAGCCGCAATGCCACTGTCCGCCTGCTGTAAAGTACCTTCCAGATAACGTTCACTGTCACATACTTCATTCAAGCCGCAATGATACGGTCCGCATGTTGTGAGGCATCTTCCAGATAATGTTCACTGTAACACAATTCATTCAAGCCGCAATACTACTGTCCGCCTGCTGTAAAGTATCTTGCAGATAATGTTCTCTGTAACACTCTTCATTCAAACCGTAATGCCACTGTCCGCCTGCTGTGAAGTATCTGTCAGATAATGTTCACTGCAACACACTTCATTCAAGCCGCAATGCCACTGCCCGCCTGCTGAGAATTATCTTCCAGATAATGTTCACTGTAACACACTTCACTCAAGCCGCAATGCTACTGTCCGCCTGCTGTGAAGTACCTTCCAGATACCGTTCACTGTAACACACTTCATTCAAGCCGCAATGCCACTGGCCGCCTGCTGTGAAGTAACTTCCAGATACTTTTAACATTTACTCACTTCATTCAAGCCGTAATGACACTGTCCGCCTGCTGTGAAGTACCTTCCAGATAATATTCACTGTAACACTCTTCATTCAAGCCGCAATGCCACAAGTCCGCCTGCTGTGAAGTATCTTCCAGACAATGTTCACTGTAACACACTTCATTCAAGCCGCAATGCCACTGTCGGCCTGCTGTGAAGTATCTTCTAGATAATGTTCACTGTAACACATTTCATTCAAGACGCAATGCCACTGTCCGACTGTTGTGAAGTATCTTTCAGATAATGTTCACTAAAACACACTTCATTCAAGCCGCAATACAACTATCCACCTGCTGTGAAGTACCTTCCAGATAATGTTCGATGTAACACACTTCATTCAAGCCGCAATGCCACTGTCCACCTGCAGTGAAGTACCTTCCACATAATGTTCAACGTATCGCACTACATTGAACCCGCAATGCCACTGTCCACCTGCAGTGAAGTACTTTAAATATAATGTTCACTGTAACACACTACATTCAAGCCGAAATGCCACTGTCCACCAGCAGTGCAGTAACTTCCAGATATTGTTCATTGTAACACACTAAATTCAAGCCGCAATACAACTGTCCACCTGCTGTGAAGTACCTTCCAGATAATGTTTACTGTAACACACTTCATTCAAGCCGCAATGCCACTCTCCACCTGCAGTGAAGTACCTTCCAGATAATGTTCAATGTAACACACTACATTCAAGTCTCAATACCACTGTCCACTTGCAGTGAAGTATCTTCCAAATAATGTTCTCTGTAACAAACTAAAATGAAGCCGCAATACCACTGTGCACCTGCTGTGAAGTAATTCCAGATAATGTTCACTGTAACACACTACATTCAAGACGCAATACCACTGTCCACCGGCTGTGAAGTACCTTCCAGATAATGTTCACTGTAACACACTTCATTCAAGACGCAATGCCACTGTCCACCTACTGTGAAGTATCTTCCAGATAAGGTTCACTGTAAGAACTTCATTCAAGACGCAATGCCTCTGTCCACCTACTGTAAAATATCTTCCAGAAAATGTTCACTGTAACACACTACATTAAAGC